>ERZ794947.64-NODE-64-length-65476-cov-120.862919_pt1 | contig 65476 bp, 35 predicted proteins | sample MGYA00511908_ERZ794947 | MGnify/ENA primary metagenome ERZ794947 (study PRJEB30137, sample SAMN04331400) | food metagenome | isolation source: control ferment replicate 2c | study: EMG produced TPA metagenomics assembly of the Comparison of meta-barcoding and...
TAATATACACTTCAAACATATATAGATATATACATATGCACCGCACTCTATGAAATTCAAATTTTTTTTCTTCACAAGAAAAAAATGAGAGAAAAGATAGATAAGGAGGAAACAAATTAACTTTTAGCCTTCTTGACAGCTTCTGACTCGCTAGATTCTTTTTCAAGCTCGCTAGAAGATCTCTTTTTTGCATTGTTAATTTGTTTAGAGAAAATTGAACCCAATTCGGAAGGATTGGCGATTTCCATCAAACCCTTGTTGAAGGTAGATAAATGAACTTGTACACCATCAATGGTGACCATGTCATCTTCGTGGGTTTCTTCGATTTTGTCCTTTTTAGCTTCAAGTTCATCAAGAACGTCCTGGTTATAGTATAATGGCAATACGGGCGACTTATTGGTTTTGATAAAAATGGATCTGATTTGGTATGCTTTGATTACCTGTTCAGAAATTAATTCAACGTTATCTACAAACTCTTCTGGCCTTAACCATTCTAAATTACCCAAATGGACATTCAACGTGGTACCTCTTGGAAGTTTAACGGGCAACTGATTCATGTATACCTTTTTGATATTGTTCGTCAAAGTGGTCAAGGAAAATTCCTTATTTGCATGTGTTCTAATTGATATAGGGGTAGTTTCTACTTTGTTGTAGGCTTTGCCTCCCATAAGTTTTGGCAAAGATGTAACTATACTGTCGTCAGCCAAAATCAAAGAAAACTGAGATATAAAAGCGTTTCTAGCCTCATATGCCTTGTAAACGGTCTTTAAGTCTTTCCCGCAAATGATTTCATCAACCTTGATTCCTTCTGAATCTAATTGATCAAATAAATCATCTTCTGAAACTTTCTTAATATCAGAATCCTTCAAAATTAATAAAACTTTGAAATCCTTAACCGCTGTTGCACTGGCTTCTTTCCAAGGCTTGTAAAACGAATGTTTGACATTTAGTAATTTCAATTTGAATGATTTGGAAGTACCGGTGAATGATTTATTATTTACTACGATTAATTGCAGATCTTTCTTCAATTCTTCTTCATCATCTTCCAATAGGTTTTTCTTACCGTTATTTCCTTCTTCATTATTTTCATCTTGTGGCTTGGAAGTGAATTTTATAAGCTCGTTGACAGCTTTAATAACTCTTTCCCTAGGAATGGCTGTGGAAGATTTCTTTTCAATAACCTTCTTCTTTTCTTTGCTTGGTGTACTTACAGGCGTAGATTTCTTTGAGTTACTCTTTTTAGCCATTTTATACTTTATAGTCTGGAACGTAGGTTTATCTGCCTGCTGTCTAATATTTCTTATAAAACAGACACTATTCTTTATGCAGTATACAAACGCTTTTTGTTACTTTTCAAAATTTGCGATGAGCTCCAGTGGAAAAAATTTTTTCAGGAAATTGTCTTTAATTTTTTTAGTATGAAGTGACATCAACTTCACATTTATTGACGCAACGGTGAAGCACAGAATAGAATAGTAATTCTTTAATGGTATATTCTAGGTTTTTGTTTTTTATATAGTTATTTATTGTTTTATTATTTTTCCCATTCTTCTTTCCTGAAATAGAACACAAAAAAGCTACTAACAAAGGATATTAAAGGTAATCTGTGACCAGCCCTCATTACCAAAAATAAAGTTTGTTCAAGTAATAGAGTAGAGAAAACAAAGTGGAGATCATAATGGTTAAATTTAAATATTTTTCTTTTACTTTTCTTATTTCACCTCTTGTGATCTTATCGTTGATTTTGATATATTAGTTTCTGAGTGGATGAATATCCATAAAGGGTAAAACAAATAATAAGGTAAAAGGGAAGAAAAAAAAAAATAAAAACTAAAATCGTTTTACAAAATAAATACGAATCTTATTTCAAATTGAGGAATTTTCCACAAATAAAAAAAGGACAACAAATTACAGACGTTGTGTGGTAGCTTTTTCCTTATTATTAAGAAGAGCTTGGAAATAGCTCTTCCTTTAAGGGAACGCCCAATTCTTGTCTGACATCCTTCAATTCATCCAAGTAGGCCTTGTATTGGTCTTCATTCTCCACTTTGTATTTCAAAGCCTCAAATACTCTAATTGCGGTAGGTAAGTCATTGACTCTTCTGGCAGCCCTCAAAGCTTTTTCAATAACAGCAGGAGCAGGAACTAAATCATAGGAAAAACAGTTGTTGAGCACTCTTTGCACTTCAAACAAATCATAGGCTTCATCAAACTCCTTTTCGTATCTTGCGGTGAATTCCTCAAAGGTTTCTTCATCATGTGCGTCAGAATACTTCCTACTTTGAATAAACGTATTTTTAGTCAATCTAGTTGCATGATAAGCACCAGGTCTGGCTCTCAATAAAGTTCTATTTATAACTGGATTTCTGAATATGGCCCTTGATAACATTGTTGTATATTTATTAGTTTATGTGTCAAATACAATTGTTCGGCTGTTTATCTCCGCTACTAAGTCTCAGAAGTGATACAATTTTTCAAATTGTAATAATAAATAAGTGTGCTAATATGTGGATGAAATGTAAAGAAATGAGGTAACCTTGAGATCTGGCACCTTGATAAGCAAGAGCAATTGTTGATCTTTATTAATGCTTTGACCGGACCAATTAGGTCCCTTTTCATAGGGAGATTCAAAGAAAGCTGTAAGCGGCGGAAATAACGCGCGGGGCCCTGATTGGCTCGTATGGAGCGATACGGCCATCAGTATAGCCTAACACCAACTTTTTGATTGGAATTTTCTGTTATTATTCTTGGATAAAATGTATACTTATACTAGTCTAAAGAATTGTTATATTAGAGGTGTACTTCTTTGCCCGTAGTAAAGCCCAGTAACATATAAAAGTTCAGTCCGGAAATAATCAACCATACTATGATTGCGAGCACGGTGACGATCATTCCATTGCTCATGTCTTTGTATTCTGGAGCAGGAGAAACTAAGCTGCGCTCCTGTGAGCTGCTGCCTATGCCCATTTCTTCGAGCTCAATGGTCTCATCATCTTCGTTTCGGTCGGCCACGGAGTTTTTGTCTGTAGTTCTTGAAAGTTCTTTGGTACGGTTAAGCTGTACACGCATAATCTTCTTGCTTGAAGTGAAGTAAAGTAAAGGTGCAGAAACAAAAGGCAGCAAGAGAGAAAGTACCACTTGGGAAGCATTTAGTGCACCAGAGAGGCCGCTACGTCCAGCTACAAGCACTAAAATCAAACAAGGCGTGATGGCTACCGCTCTTGTGGCGGATCTTCTCAATGCCGGAGAAACAGTCCAATTTAAGAACCCTTCACTAACCATTTGTCCACTCAACGTACACACGATACCGGCACTCTGTCCTGAAAACAACAATGCCAGCACGAATACCGTTCCCGCTCCCTTGGAAAGAGTACTACAGAGTAAGTTGTAAATAGAAAATAAGTCAGCTTCCTCAGCATTTTGAGTGGACCCGTATAGTGTAGCGCCAGACACGATAAGAATGGCACAATTGACAAATAATGCCACCGTGAACAGCGAGATTAGTAATTCCGTTATAGTAAAGTGCAAAGTTTCACTGATGGCCTCATAGGATGGCCTGTAATTATCGTGATTGTTATCCATATCATTCGCGTCTGGCAAGTAATGTCCGTTTTTGATATCATACTCTCTTAATCTTGGTTGAACCACACCTGACCCCAAATATAATGAATGAGGCATTACCGTGGCGCCCAGAATTGCCAGACTTAAGTATAACCCATCACCTTCAAAAACGGCTTTACTGGGTAAGAACCCAGAAAATATTTCTTTGGCAGGTCCCAGTTTGGCATAAAACAGTTCAACAGTAAAGCAAACTACGGTAAGAACCACCAATAAAGAAACAAAAGCTTCAAATATTCTGATACCCTTCATGGAACCGTTAGGTTTGTAAGCTAGCAGAACAATTAAAACGTCTACCACAGTAAGTATCACACCTAGGGCGAGAGGTATATGGAAAAGGATATTCAAAGAAATAGCGGTTCCTACCACTTCTGCCAGATCTGTGGCAATAATTGCCATCTCCGCCAGAATATAAAGAGTAATGTTAAGTCCAAAGGGCAAATGTTTCTTACAATTTTGTGCCAGATCTAGGCCAGTGACAGCACCCAATCTGGCGCAGAGGTACTGCCAAAAAGCAGCCATGAAATTAGAAACTAAGACAGAAAATAAAAGCTTGTACCGATGAGCAGAACCCGCTGCTACAGCTGTACTATAGTTACCAGGATCCATGTACGATACAGATACCATCAAACCAGGACCGATGAACCTAGCATATTTTCTCAATGTTCCGATCATGCTCTGGGATGTTGAGTTTGGCTGCAAAGTTGTTCTTCGACGCGACTCATGAGTGGTATTCACGTCGGCATACGCATCGTTGACACTATCATTATTTGTTTGGGATTCATCGCTCCATTGAATAGGTTCATATTCTTGGGACGTCATCAAACATAAACGCTATACGGAAAATTAGTGGTTAAATGGCAATAGAGATGTGCTAATATTAGTATCAAAACAAATAGTTGTTGAAGAGGGTTTTCTAAACGGTTAAACGCGTTTGATGGTTAAATGACTAGAAGCAAAAGGAGACTGATTCTGAAATTTAATATGATTTCTTTTTTTTTCTGCTGTTTCTCTTCTGCATTATTTTCTTCCTTCGAGAAAGAGTATAAGTATGTTTAAAAAGGTCTTCGTAAGCCACGCTAAAGCACCCCGGGTGGATTTTTCGCGCCGGGCAGGGTTAGCAGCACGCAGGATGGAAGAGAAGAGAAAGGATGCTACAAACTTGTGGTTCATTCTATACAAAGTACTTATATGTATATATACATACTCGATCAGCATTTCGCTCCACACACCCTGCGTGTGATAGTAAAAAGCTAGAAAGCAGGTAAGCAACAACCTACGATTTATTCAGAAGCTTCTTGTAAGGAAGAGGTTATTTGTTCAACAATTGGTCTGATAATGTCCTTCTTGTTTGGAACCATATGTCCACCAGGGTGTTCGTAAGCCAACACCTTTTCCTTATTACCATTTTGCGCCTTCAAATAAATATCGTACAGGTACTTGGATCTGACGGATGGGACGGCTTGATCAGAAGCACCATAGATGAAGATCATCTTGGTCTTCATGTCTGGTTTTACCGCAAATGAGTCTCTGAATTTTTCGGTTATTCTCAATTCTCCAGGATGTTCTGGGTCTGGCTCGGTGAAGGAATAGCCGGAAATGACTACACTTACCTTGAATTGTGGATGGTCTGGAACTAACTCTGAGATCTTGTTGGTGATGATAGAGGACAATGCGGCACCTTGAGAGAAACCGACAATGCCGTCGTATGGGCCATTGGCCTTGATGTGATCAACAACAGACTTCAAACCTTCTGAGATATCCAATTCGTGAGAGATTTCGCTGTGATAGAACCAGGCTCTGTTAACATCCGCATCTAGGGTGGCTTGCCATTTTTCATCATCCATTTCAAATGGCAAGTCCTTCTTTTCTAAAAGGACTGGTGCGTCAATATAGTCACATTGGACATTAGCCTTCTTCAATAATTTTCTAATACCAGATGATTTTTCGGAGAAAACTTTACCGTTTTGCAAGAAGCCGTGTAAAAATAATAATTTTGGAATTTGTACAGTCATCTTTCGTTTATTACAAGCTAGAGAGTTTCAGATTTAGCTGCTACTTTTACTAGAAAATTAAGATTGGCCGCGTACATCTGGCATTTTGCACCTTTATGGTTTATATACAATATACATTGCAGCCAAAAACATTCGAAAACTAGAGAAAAAGAAAGAAAACATGCGAGAATATGCAAAAATGAAAAAATGCAAAATTTCTTTTTTCTTTGGCCTATGCGTGTTGCCTTTTGAAGATCCGAAACAATCTATCACCAATGACGTAAGCGGGAAAAGATTATGCAACATCCAAAGGAAAAAATATGCAAAAAAAATCAATCATCCCATGCATACGGCGACTTGGCTCTCAGTCGGGCACCGTATTTGGTAAACAGAAATGGGACAGGAATCATCGCTACGGTCACCATTGCCAAGAGAAAGCCGGCCCAATTCACTCCCATTGACTTGTACATCTGGAGTCCGAAAAGAGGGAAGACACCGGCCATTATGCATCTCACAAATGTGTTACAAGCCATTCCAGAAGCTGCATATCTTCTATAGGCATCCACTGTATACGCAAAAACACCGGTAAAGACGAAATAAACACCTGAACCGAAAATTGCACTGCCTATAATTGGTGCAATCCAATGGACATGCTTGTAGCAGGTGAATGCAAAAATGAAGAGCCCAACTGGGGTCAAAAAGGCGCCGTAGAACAGAGGCTCGAATCTCATTTCGGGAGTCTTGACGCCATTATTTCTTTTGACTCTCCACTCAAACGTTTTTTGGAATAACAAGCAAGTAGGAGCCGAGAGTATCATGCCGACCATAATACCGATATAGGAGCATGCAATCTCCATGGGCCCAAAGTTGTAAAGTTTCTTGAACACATAAGGAAACGCTACGAAATATAAATATATTATGGCAAGTTCCAATCCAGTATAGAAGCAAAGCACACCCATCATTCGGTCTCGAAGTAACAGGCCAAAGGGTCTTTTGGTTGAGAGAAAGATTGCGGAAAGTAAGGAAGTCTGTTCGCGGGTGACTTCCAGGACAGCATAATACCGTTGATCATTTTTCTCTTTCCTCAATCTCTTAGCTTTACGTATTAACAGCATTGGTTTGTAGGTTTCAGGTATGGTAAAGATGATCATAACGAGACAACATCCAGAAGTGATGAGAAGTGTGATAAATGTCCATTTATAACTTTGATGGTATAAGGCTCCACCAATGATTGGTCCTAAAGAGGGCCCCAAAAAGGCCGATGTAGTGTATATTGCCATAGGAATACCAATTTGGTCTTTGTCGAATATATCGGCAATGGCGCCGCCAGCCACACTTAGAAAGGCTGAACCAAAAAACCCGGATAGAAATCTGCCAAACATGACACCCGTAATGGTCTTGGACCAAATGGTCAAACACTGCCATATGATACTGAGCGTAAGGGCGTATAAAAATGTGATCCTTCGTCCATATAGTTCACTTAGTGGAGACAGAAATAAAGGTCCTATACCGAGCCCAAACACATAAAGCGTAATTCCCAGAGTGCTGACTTCGTGCGAAATATGAAAGTGTTCGATTATGTGCGTTGAAGGAAGCGTCCAGCTGGACGAGATCATCGTAATTACCATCGATGTGAATGTAATTAACGAGGAAATATAATACCGGCGGGCGGTGCTCATATGCCGTGCTATATCTTCTGGGTCCGCGATGTCCTCGTTGAAGGTCACTTCATGCGATTGTTTGCCGTCATTTTTTCGTTCACTGGTCAATTCCAGATCCAGTTTTGCGGCTTTGTCTGAGTTTATTGAACAATGCTCTTCTTCAGTAGATGTCAATGCCGATGACTGTGCACTCGCTATTTGAAATTCTGCAACCATATCCTGTTGTTATATCTGCATATATATGTTCTTAGTATACAAGGTGATACCATACACCAAATGTAAGGCAAATATGCCTTTATATAGGGTCCAGGTGAACGTAACGCATCTAATAACAAGTGTTATTGCTTGACCTAATAATCTGAGATGGTCGCTTCACCGGTAGAAAAATTCTCTGCGTATTACTAATCTCAACAATAGCCAACACTAAATCCGTAGGACCGGCGAAAAGCGTGCTAATCTCCGCTTTATTGCCGGATCCGAAAGGTGTTTCTGGCATCAAGATGTTATAAATCACGGAATTAAGAGAAGGATATTAAATGTGCCATTGCATTTTATTGATATTTCCACTCACCCAGAGGGATAATAATGATCAAAACAGATATACAATTCAGCTCCACTTTTACCTGCGCAACATGACATTTCCAGAACTAGCTTACAATTCGTACACCGGTTATAATTGGTTTATGGTTTCCAATGTAGGACCAATTTTTAGAGATAAATACTGAAGCAAATATTGGATTTCTTCTGTGTTTCACACGAAGAATATGAGTGAACCATTATTCCGGCTTTTGTTTCCTACAGCAAGATGTAAGTTATCTGGTTTGCTTATTACTTAGAAAAAGGGCTCCTGCTGGTGGAGGTAAATTAGATTATGCACCTATCGGCGGGTTAGCGTTGGGCCGTAGCCTTTTGGTCGCTTGCATTTACCACGTATCTTTTCCTTTCAATTTATTATAAGCTTAGAGATACGATTTCAAGGCACAGCTCTTCTGTTAGCAGTTTTCTCTACGACTTTGTATGAGGTTCATCTCATTTTGTTAGCTTCTATTCACATACCTACTATAACACTAATCCTGCTATGGTTCAGACCCAAATATCTTCAACCCCTGCCATAGGAACTGTAAAAAATAGATTGTAATTCAAAGTACCTTCAGAAAAAAAAAGTTATATACGGCGCATACTACACAGTACGCAATGTGTCACTTGGTACCGCTGTTCTTATGTTCGTTTAAACAAGATCTCGAGGTTTGAGTCAATGTACGAGATTTTGAAACCATGAGGGATGTGCCCTCAAACTTTATGATCTGGTTTCTTTTTTTATTTATATCGTTTTTATGCTGGGTTACGTTGTTGTTTTATATTCCTTGTCTAGTATTACGGTCAGCAGAGGCCAAATCCTATATGCATTATATGTGGTTAGCATTGACTCCTTAATAGAACGGCCAGTTATCAATCAAATTGCCTATAAGCATGGATCACTAGCGGCTAGTATTGTATTGCATTTGGAATAGCCCTCTTCGTTGAGCCACAAAGATATCTTGCGGAAATGTGGCTAAAGCAACTTTTGATGATTGCTGGGAAACGGTTTGGTAAACTGCTGAAGCAATTGTTGTACACAATACTTCTGCTTTTGGCCCCATCTGGATTTTTCATTTCCGCTTTTGCCTCAGGTGCAACAATAATTATCTTTGAGCATCGTACCACCAATACAAAAGGATATGATCGTTATCATACAGAATTTTTCATGGATTTTGCATGTTTCGGTATAACTTTACGTAGGTGAATTATTGAAGGGCTTTGTGATAGGTGTGGATGTACCTGCCGTGCGTTGATGACCTTCAACTGATCGGAACAAATTGCTATTACATGTAAAAATCTCATGTATGAGCGAATCTTTTTGTGTTATAGGCAATCACCTAGAAAAGCTTGGAAATTGGTCCTGAGTTTTTTGTTGATGGTAAGTGCATTTTTTTAGTATGAAAGGTTTACGATATTAGCTGCTAAGTTCTCCCTTGCCCTAGTGAATTACGTTTTTTTCGATTAAAAGGGTTGGTCCCGAAATTGACCTCTTATATGTACCTCAATGGCAGATAGCATCAAATTTAGACTACGTCATCAACCAAATTACACCCTATGAAAAACATAAGATTATAAGCATGCGTTTGTGTAAAGGTCATACCATTTTATACGTTGACGCAATGGTGCAAATAGAAAGGTTTACGAAAGCTCTTATTCCGCTTAGCGCAATTCTATTGTTAATTTCAAGTAAAAAGATAAATATCTCACGTCCTTATATTATCTTTGATTAAAATTTCACGATCAATGTAACGAAAAAAGGTCGCAAATATTTCTTTTTCATCACTCTGATTAAACAATGGCATCATGAAACGCTCATTGGATCGTTACACGTTCTCATTGTACATATGTATGATTTAGAACAGCTTGTTCGCCTGATCTCCACCTTATACCCTCATCTTACCGCAGTGCGGTTTTACGCCTCATGTTATTTTTGCCAGCTTTAATAACAACATCAGTAATATTACGTTATTGGATCTTCCACTCCGGTTCGAGGAAAAAAAGAGAGGAGGAGAAACGCATAAGCTACAATAATGAGTGAGTTAACGCTTTAATTTGCTCAGTGATCATTGCTAGCCGGATATTTGTGTTTTTGTAGAACCCAGCCATACCTAATCATCTCAGTATATTATCTGAATTCTTGACTCAAAATATGGATTTTCTCGAACGTCTCACTTCCAATCATCCCATCAAATGCTGTGGATGAAAACATTTAAAACACGGGCAAGAAAAAATGAGTATAGTATAGTTGTGGCCAGTTCTTGTTGTACTAATGCACTTGCTTTCGTATCAAAGTTGAAGAAGCACTGAAAGAACAACAAAAAATTTATTAAAAGCAAAAATCATTCTACGTTCAACGAAAATGTAAGGCAAATATATCTTTATATAGGCAAGCATAACCGACGCTAACTTTGTTCGAGCTTCATCAACGTTATTAATATCGTAGTTATTCCGCTTTGTCTCAATAAGCTTTTGCTTACTTGAGAAAAAGAACGAAGTTTCTGTTTGAGATTTTCCTTCTCATTTTCTTTGAAATTTAAAGGAGAAATATTCAGCTCTATACATTCTTTGTTCGAGTATGTTACACATCACCTTACAATGGGAACATCCTATGATGACATACTTCTTCTCGATGATTTATTTTTTTTCTCAGCAAACGCTGTTTTCTAGGCGGTGAAAAACGGGAGTCTTCATCCCACATTTTTTGAACTCGTTGTGAAAGTTTTTTTTCGTACTCTTGGACTTGGCTGTGGGAGTTTGACACATTTTTTTATTTTTTTTCCGTTTTTTTCCCTTTTGTTAGCGATCAAACTTTTGACTTTATGAGTAATCTTAGCTAATCATTTAGAATTATCTTCAGGGAAGCTTATTCAATTCGTGATTTTTCTTTGAGGGTTCCTGTTCAAGCAAGCCAAATTGCCCTCTCAGCTAATACCATGTCCCGTGAAGTACTGCCAAACAACGTTACCCCATTGCATTATGACATTACACTAGAACCTAATTTCCGTGCTTTTACGTTTGAAGGGTCATTAAAAATTGACCTGCAGATTAATGATCATTCGATAAACTCTGTGCAAATAAATTACTTAGAAATAGATTTCCATTCTGCACGTATTGAGGGTGTCAATGCCATTGAAGTTAACAAAAACGAAAACCAACAAAAAGCTACTCTTGTCTTTCCTAATGGAACTTTTGAAAACCTAGGACCTTCTGCGAAGTTAGAAATTATCTTTTCCGGTATTCTAAATGATCAGATGGCGGGATTTTACAGGGCTAAGTATACGGATAAAGTCACAGGGGAGACGAAGTACATGGCTACTACTCAGATGGAAGCCACAGATGCTAGAAGAGCCTTTCCTTGTTTTGACGAACCAAATTTGAAGGCGACTTTTGCAGTAACTTTGGTCTCTGAATCGTTTCTGACTCATTTGTCCAACATGGATGTCAGGAATGAAACAATCAAAGAGGGTAAGAAATATACAACTTTTAACACGACTCCAAAGATGTCTACGTACTTAGTAGCATTTATTGTAGCTGACCTGAGATACGTGGAAAGCAATAATTTCCGTATTCCAGTAAGAGTTTATTCTACCCCAGGGGACGAAAAATTTGGTCAGTTTGCAGCCAATTTAGCTGCTAGGACCTTGAGATTCTTTGAGGACACCTTCAACATAGAATATCCATTGCCAAAGATGGATATGGTGGCAGTTCATGAGTTTTCTGCTGGTGCTATGGAAAACTGGGGGCTAGTGACTTATAGAGTTATTGATTTGTTATTAGACATAGAAAATTCGAGTTTAGATCGCATTCAAAGAGTTGCTGAGGTTATTCAGCATGAACTAGCCCACCAATGGTTCGGCAACTTGGTCACCATGGATTGGTGGGAAGGCTTATGGTTGAATGAAGGTTTTGCCACTTGGATGTCTTGGTACTCTTGCAACAAGTTTCAACCAGAATGGAAAGTTTGGGAGCAATATGTTACTGACAATTTACAACGTGCTCTAAATTTAGATTCATTAAGATCTTCCCATCCAATTGAAGTTCCCGTTAATAATGCGGACGAAATCAATCAAATTTTTGATGCTATTTCTTATTCTAAAGGATCTTCTTTATTGAGGATGATTTCCAAATGGTTGGGTGAAGAGACTTTTATTAAAGGTGTGTCCCAATACCTGAATAAATTCAAATACGGTAATGCAAAGACCGGAGATTTGTGGGACGCCTTAGCAGATGCCTCTGGCAAGGACGTTTGTTCGGTGATGAACATCTGGACAAAACGTGTTGGTTTTCCAGTGTTATCTGTCAAGGAACACAAGAACAAAATCACATTAACTCAACACCGTTATTTAAGTACCGGTGATGTTAAAGAAGAGGAAGATACAACCATATACCCCATTTTGTTAGCTTTGAAAGACAGTACAGGTATCGATAACACATTGGTATTGAACGAAAAATCTGCTACTTTCGAATTAAAGAATGAAGAGTTCTTCAAGATTAATGGTGACCAATCTGGTATTTTCATTACCTCTTATTCTGACGAAAGATGGGCTAAGCTATCCAAACAGGCAAATTTATTATCCGTAGAGGATCGTGTTGGCTTAGTCGCAGATGCAAAAGCCCTTTCTGCATCTGGCTATACCTCTACTACTAACTTCTTGAATTTAATTTCTAATTGGAAAAACGAGGATTCATTTGTTGTTTGGGAACAAATCATTAATAGTTTATCCGCTCTGAAATCTACTTGGGTCTTCGAACCAGAGGATATATTGAATGCTCTAGATAAATTTACTTTGGATCTAGTACTTAACAAACTTTCTGAATTGGGGTGGAATATTGGCGAAGACGACTCCTTTGCTATCCAACGTTTAAAAGTGACCCTTTTCAGTGCCGCATGCACTTCTGGCAATGAAAAAATGCAATCGATTGCGGTAGAAATGTTTGAGGAATACGCCAATGGGAACAAACAGGCCATACCTGCACTGTTCAAGGCAGTTGTTTTCAACACCGTTGCCAGACTTGGCGGAGAAAACAATTACGAAAAGATTTTCAACATCTATCAAAACCCTGTTTCGTCAGAAGAAAAGATTATCGCTTTGAGAGCTTTGGGCAGATTTGAAGACAAAGAACTTTTAGAAAGGACATTGTCTTATCTGCTAGATGGTACAGTTTTGAATCAAGATTTTTACATCCCAATGCAAGGCATTAGAGTTCATAAGAAGGGTATTGAAAGGTTATGGGCTTGGATGCAAGAACACTGGGACGAAATTGCTAAGAGATTACAGCCAGGCTCGCCTGTGTTGGGTGGCGTGTTGACATTGGGTTTAACTAATTTTACCTCTTTTGAAGCCCTTGAAAAAATTAGTGCGTTCTATAGTAGAAAGGTCACTAAAGGTTTTGATCAAACCCTGGCTCAAGCCTTAGACACTATTAGATCCAAGGCGCAATGGGTGAGCAGAGATCGTGAAATCGTTGCTACCTACTTGCGTGAGCATGAGTATGATCAATAGCTTTTTTTTTTCACGAGCACCTACAACACAAATATATACATATGCCAATGAGTCAAAACCACGTGTAATTAATAAAGAGATTACTACTTGCTTATGTAGAAATATAGTAGCTAGCAGAAAATGAATCTGATAACATCTTCATTGACACATTTCCAAGTATAGAGAACTTTCTTCTGCTTCCTTTCGGAAGAACTGAGTGAATATTGACTGGCGTGCGTCATAGCGAGATTTTTTCATCTGATGATGTATGGAAAAAAAAAAAAAACTTTTTTTTGAATAATGGATGCATCGAGTGACTTTCATTGTTGCGCACGTTGCTTTTCCAAAAATGGTATTAATATAGGTCTTTTATCTCTTACTTCACATTTAACTGCTTGTTAAATAACCCCAGTGTTTTCTTTTTTTTGGATGAATAAGGAAATCAACAGCTGGTACACGCATATACACATATACCATGACCATTGATCTAGCTTCTATCGAGAAATTCCTCTGTGAACTGGCTACTGAAAAAGTAGGACCAATCATCAAATCCAAGTCCGGCACTCAAAAGGATTATGACTTGAAGACTGGCTCCAGGAGCGTTGATATTGTAACTGCTATCGATAAACAGGTCGAAAAGTTAATTTGGGAATCGGTAAAAACCCAATATCCAACTTTCAAGTTTATTGGAGAGGAAAGTTATGTGAAAGGGGAGACCGTGATTACTGATGATCCTACCTTTATTATTGATCCAATTGATGGGACTACAAACTTTGTTCATGATTTCCCATTTAGCTGTACCTCTCTTGGGCTCACAGTAAACAAAGAGCCCGTAGTAGGCGTTATATATAATCCTCACATTAATCTTCTGGTATCCGCTTCTAAAGGAAATGGGATGAGAGTTAACAACAAGGACTATGACTATAAATCAAAATTGGAATCTATGGGTTCTCTAATACTAAATAAATCCGTAGTGGCATTACAGCCAGGTTCCGCTAGAGAGGGAAAGAATTTTCAGACAAAAATGGCCACATATGAAAAATTACTATCATGTGATTACGGTTTTGTTCATGGATTCAGAAATTTAGGATCATCTGCAATGACAATGGCATATATTGCTATGGGGTACCTTGATAGTTATTGGGATGGTGGTTGCTATTCGTGGGACGTGTGTGCTGGATGGTGTATTTTGAAAGAAGTGGGCGGTCGTGTAGTAGGTGCCAATCCAGGTGAATGGAGTATTGATGTCGACAATAGGACATATTTGGCTGTGAGGGGAACAATTAATAACGAAAGTGACGAACAAACAAAATATATCACAGACTTTTGGAACTGTGTTGATGGCCATTTGAAATATGACTGATCGTCAGCACATTAGGCCTAATATAAAATGTACGATTAAAATGACAGTTATTTGAATCATTTTAGCTGATCACAGGGATATAGAAGGTATTGGTAGTAATAATAATAATGATAATAATAATAATGATAATAATAAATAATAAATAATAAAGCGATAGATAATGCTCATTGATTATAGATGTATAAGCAACCGTCTTGGCCAAATAGTCCAAAAACGCCAACTAGAGGCATCCATCCTTCACCTCCTCCAAACCTTTCAGCTAAATGCAAAGCTTTCTCTAAACGATCGGACTCTACTGGTTTACCTATGCTAAAACCACGAATACATAACATACCCTGCTTCTTCTCTATGTTCAAATGAGGGTTTGTTTCCGTTTCTACCATTTTTCCTTCTAATGTTGTACTTAGTGTTCCATAACATACAACGTTATCGTCCACAGATTTTCCAAAAACCCTATAGTCATAAAAATTGGTATGTGCCACAGGTCCCATGATAGCGTAGGGACAATATAACTCGAGGACTACACGGGATCCTAATTGAGCTCTTATTTTATTCAATTGTTCAGTGCTTGGGGTGATTCTTCGGTTAGTCTTTTTTAGCTGAGGAATTTTTTCAGGAAATGTCGAAATAACCTCAGCATCTTTCACATTATCTGCCAAATAAACACATCTTAATTTTTCAAGAGAATGTGGCTCGATTCTGGCAATTTTCGTAAAAATACCCTCGCTCAGTAAGTTCGTGGCCCAGGATAAGTAGATTTTATTCAGCAGCCCACTTCTAGAATTAGAATCAATTAATTTGACAACATCCTTTGTTTCGGTAAACAGTAACGTAGTTTCTTGCAACGACTCGCAATCTATCGTTGCAGGATTGATGAAAGATGCAGACCCACCATGCAGCAAAACTGCAAAAAGCTTTCCCCAAATTTGTAGGCTTGCACTAGAATTTGCCAATTTTGTCGAAATGGTTAGGTATTCATTACTATTCAATTCATTTCCCAAGGGGAACCCTTTGATGAATTCCGCTATATTACTCACCAGACAGATTTGATTAAAACTATTAGTTCCATTCCATGGTGAAGTTACGTATGCAAAAAGTTTCTTATCATCAGAGTTGTCATCTGGCGGGGTGTATTGGTACTCTGTATCCTTGGTAAAACCGTCGATAAGTTCTTTCCAAGTGATAACATCACAGTTCGCATCAAATTGTAGTGATTCGATAGGATCATCGCAAACAATAATAAGCTTGTACCAATCCTCGCTACCGTTTAGCATCTTAAAAGACTTCCATGAGTCGATGATCAGGACATCAACATCTTCTAGTCGTTGTCTAGGAACAGCTGGCAAGAAATGAGGTATTGAACCTGTTCTTATAGAGGTCATCATGGAAGCCAAGGAGAGAGTAAAACCCTCTACGGTAGCAATAGAATTAGCTATACCGATATTTTTGAAATTCTTATTGGAAAGTTTCGGAAATATGCGCTTGGCCATACCATTAAGTTCACTCAACGAATAACTTTTTTCTCTTCCTGTAAATTTAATTATGTTTTTTCCCTTGGAAACTTCCATTATGGCATTCCAAACATCACCGAAATTGCCATTTCTTATTTTGTATTTTAAAGATAGCCCTAATCCTGTCGTCAATGGGAATCCTGTGGGCACTAAAATGCTTCGATAATATGCTGTTTCATTTTCTTTACGAACACTGGATATGCTAGATTGCTGTGACAAAGCCACCCCTGTTAAATCTCTCTTAAAATCAAATAGAAAAGAGCTTAGCAACCAGTTGGCGCCCAGCACAATTAACAATATTGTTATTACCAGCTGTAGTAGAAAAGACCAATTCATTGCTCATCAACTTTTGCCGCTTGTTTAACTGTCTTTCTTTCTAACGAAAGAACTTTCTATAGCTTAATTGAAAAGCACTTGAAATGCTTAAAACTTAACCTATGTTGAAGCTATAAAGGTGTTGCAGAATGATTTCCATTCAATGTACTTCTCGAAGTTGCTGTCGTTTATGATACGATACATATTATAACTTTTTCATTCTTAACGACGCGCAAAGAAAAACGAAAAGCTAATGACCAAACCAAGGGTCCTAGGATTCTCATTAACATCAATTCAAGGCAATCAGTTACAATATTTATAATAAAGTAATTCGTGCTATGTATCCTTTTGCCAAGTAACTTGCCAGAAATTCCGTTTATCTACTTCATCTTATCGGTGAAAAAATATACACTGGGCTCTTCTACACACGCCTTCTACCGCATATCCTTTAGAGTCTTGGCTTCTTGTAATTTTCAATCACGGTTATGTTCCGTGATACTGACACGTCAGAGTATTCCTATATATTCCGACATTAACCCCGACATTTCAAACAACCGTTGTTCAGCTATAGAAGGAAGCGTATATCTATGAGATTATAGGCTCTGGTACCATCTAATGATATAAATTTCATGGAACTTTTTTATTGCAAGTATTTTATTTAATTTTATTTTCATTTTTAATGATCGCGATTATTCTGTTGGAAATAACGTTCTGATGGAGATTGTTGGTTACGTTGCCACTCACGTAAGAAGTTCAAAGGATAATGGCAGAATTTTCAGCTGATCTATGTCTTTTTGACCTAGATGGTACCATAGTGAGTACAACAGTGGCCGCAGAGAAAGCATGGACCAAGTTGTGTTACGAATACGGTGTTGATCCTTCCGAGTTATTTAAGCATTCTCATGGTGCAAGAACACAAGAGGTTTTGAGAAGGTTTTTCCCTAAATTGGATGATACAGACAATAAAGGTGTTCTTGCTCTAGAAAAAGATATTGCCCATAGTTACTTGGACACAGTAAGCCTTATTCCTGGTGCAGAGAACTTACTGTTATCGTTAGATGTAGATACTGAGACTCAAAAAAAGTTACCTGAAAGGAAATGGGCTATCGTTACCTCTGGTTCTCCATATTTGGCATTTTCATGGTTCGAGACAATATTGAAAAATGTTGGAAAGCCCAAAGTTTTCATTACTGGGTTTGACGTGAAGAACGGTAAGCCTGATCCCGAGGGTTACTCAAGAGCTCGTGATTTATTGCGTCAAGACTTGCAATTAACTGGTAAACAGGATCTGAAGTATGTTGTCTTCGAAGATGCACCCGTGGGCATAAAGGCCGGCAAAGCAATGGGCGCCATTACTGTGGGTATAACATCCTCGTATGACAAGAGCGTTTTATTTGACGCAGGAGCAGATTATGTAGTCTGTGATTTGACACAGGTTTCCGTGGTTAAGAACAATGAAAACGGTATTGTCATCCAGGTAAACAACCCTTTGACAAGGGCCTGAGTAAACAAAAATGTGACAAAAGAACGAATATATATAGATGTAAAACATATGGACAAGCAAAAAGTCGAATTATGTATGTCATTTTAGGTACTGAAGAGGTAAGATTTTTTTTGAGTTTTTCTTCGAAGATGGTTGTGTGGTTATATGTTAATCTTCCTTAGCGCAAAACACTTCCATCAACTGTATTTCGTTGGAATGCTTTGTATTCAGTTTTGTATCATTATCTTTAATCACAATTGCGTCAGGATGTAAGAACTACGTAATGATCTTATTATTTCTCGTAGAGAATAGTTCCGTAGATTGAATACGCTCCGTCATTATTTTTAAATGTGGGGAAGGGGTAATTCTCGAGGATTTTTCAAAAACTTAAAATGCGCTGGCAACATCTTCTTTGGTGAAAACAAATGCTAAAAGGAGACTAAGAGTACTTTTTGCTATTCAGTATAGTATTAGCCAACACGTTATCGATACATTTACTGCTATATACATAAAAAATTTACGTCAAAAAAATAAAAAAAAAAAATGCCACAATTTTCAGTAGATCTTTGTCTTTTTGACCTAGATGGGACTATTGTCAGCACAACAACTGCAGCGGAAAGTGCCTGGAAAAAATTATGCCGTCAGCATGGGGTTGATCCTGTTGAGTTATTCAAGCATTCCCATGGTGCAAGATCACAAGAAATGATGAAGAAATTTTTTCCAAAATTGGACAATACCGATAATAAAGGTGTTCTTGCGTTAGAAAAGGATATGGCAGATAATTATTTGGACACAGTAAGCCTTATCCCTGGTGCAGAGAATTTATTGTTATCGTTAGATGTAGATACTGAGACTCAAAAAAAGTTACCTGAAAGGAAATGGGCTATCGTTACCTCTGGTTCTCCATATTTGGCATTTTCATGGTTCGAGACAATATTGAAAAATGTTGGAAAGCCCAAAGTTTTCATTACTGGGTTTGACGTGAAGAACGGTAAGCCTGATCCCGAGGGTTACTCAAGAGCTCGTGATTTATTGCGTCAAGACTTGCAATTAACTGGTAAACAGGATCTGAAGTATGTTGTCTTCGAAGATGCACCCGTGGGCATAAAGGCCGGCAAAGCAATGGGCGCCATTACTGTGGGTATAACATCCTCGTATGACAAGAGCGTTTTATTTGACGCAGGAGCAGATTATGTAGTCTGTGATTTGACACAGGTTTCCGTGGTTAAGAACAATGAAAACGGTATTGTCATCCAGGTAAACAACCCTTTGACGAGAGATTAAATAAATAAGGACATCGCAGAAGCACGAATATATAGATAAAATTGTATGTAAAAGCAAAAGTTGATTGAACTGCGTATGATTTCTTATAGTGAGTATGAAATTTTTTTTTTTTTTTTTGGTTATCTAACTTATTTTTCTTTGATACAGATCGTGTGGTTGAACAACCGCGCCGAAGGCTTGATCAGTGGGCTGATTACCAGACATCTTCTTGGTATCTACCTGAAGTCTTGAGCATCTTGATTAGCTCTGTTGCTTCATCAGTGGTAATGGATTTACCACGGGATAAGATGCCAACCAATGCGGTTGACACACCCTTGGCCATACCCTTTGCATCACCACAGACGTAGATAAATGCACCGTTGTTAATCATTTCAAATACTTGGTCTTCGTAATCCTTTAATTTATCTTGAACATAAACTTTTTTGGTGTTTGGCAACCTGGAATGGGCCACGACCATTTCGAACGAACCATCCAATTTTTTGGCGTATTCTGGCCATTCGTCCTGGTACAAGAAATCATCAGTGTTACGGGATCCATAAAACAGTATATGCTTACCTAGCGAAACGTTGTTACCGCCCTTCTTTTGTGATTCGAGGAACGCGACACGCTCTCTGATAAACCCACGGAATGGGGCAACACCGGTACCTGGACCGATCATGATAACTGGGGTGGAAGGGTTGGAAGGCAGTCTGAAGTTAGAACGACGAACGTGGACGGGCAATTTGTAATTGGCGAAAAGTTTACGTGGGCCATTTAAATCGTAGTGAACAGGTAGGTTAGTTTCGGCAATGTTAACATTGTTTTGAGCCAATTGAATGTTTCTTAACAAGTTAGTCGTAACACCAACAACTGGAGGAGCATCAGACAATTCTGGGTTAGGAAAGTTTTCCACAATGGAGGTGACATGGACGGTTTGCTTTTCAGACAGAGAAGAGGAAGAGATAGAGTAGTAACGAGGAGTCATTTGGGGAACTGATTCGACCAAGAATTGCATGGGTACGGTGTCCCATTTGGCGCCATCAGACAAATATTTCAGAGCATCTGCGATGTTGAAATATTTGGAGGTTATCTCGACGGCGAATTGGTCCTTGTCTTTCGAAAGCAGAGTCAATTTTTCCTTAACGTCAGCGTTGGGGGCGAACTGAATCAAAGATGAAAACAATTGTCTTGAGACAGGTCCTGTAATTTCCAAATAGTGTTTAATAGCAGCGCCAATAGTAGTTGGCGTTGGGAAGGGCACTTTGACGGTGGGATCCAGGGGCTTCAAGTCAAAAATGGTTTCAGGGTCCAGGTTGAATATGGATAAGAACTGTTCGACCTTTTCCAATGGGTTGGAAGGCCAAACAGCAAGATGGTCACCAGTGGAGTACTTGATGTTAGAGCCGGACAAGTCAAATTCAGAGTGGATGCAATTACGGTCATTGGAAGAGAACAGTTCGCGAGATTTCACGATGGGTGCAATAAACGGTTGAGACAAATCGAAGGGACCCAATTGGATGCCGTCTGCGTTGCGGTTCAACTGATGCGAGGGCAAATAGTGAGCAGAGGGTTCACCAAGCGACACGGAGTCAGTGATTTCGTTCAACACAGTGTACTGGAATTGAGAGGTGAACTTGGCTTCCTGTTCGTCCAAATGCAGTTCGTCTTTCAAAACCTCCAGGATGGAGTCCTTCCAGGCCATGTAATCTTCGTCTGTAGTTCCTGCACCATCATCAGCTTCACCGAGCTTGCCTAGTCTGGTAGCGCCCGCGGCGGAGAGATGCTTCTCGGCCTTCTTGGCGGCACCATTAAAGAATTCATAAGTAGAATTTCCCAGACCAAACATATTATACCTCAGGTTCGATAGTGCACCCGCTTCCGCATTACAAATAAAGTCTTCAAAGTTGACCGCCCCGTCGGGGAAGTCTCCTTCACCATATGTAGAGATAAAAATCGAGACAATGACGGGCACATCGTTTAGCGACTCAAAGTCGTAGTTCTCAACATCTGCGCACATCACGTTTAGGTTGAACTTGGCCACCAGCTCCTTGGAAAACTTTTTGGCGTAATCCTCGGCAGTCCCAGTCTGCGACGCATACAACACCAAGTAGTTCTTGTTGTTTTCGGTCACCACCTGAGCAATGTCTCTGTTGCCCGAGCTAACAGCTGTGATATCTCCGTCATCGGACATCAGCAGTTCCTTGATGGAGTTTCTCTTTACGTACAGTAGCACGGCAAGCACTAGCCCCGCCAGGACAGTGAAGTCGGTGTTGTCTATTCCAAACGGCATGATATGTGCGACAGTAGATCACTTGAAAACCGCGGTCGTTGTCTAGCGTAGCGGTGACCACTACAGGAACGCAAACTTAAGCTACATTGTTCACCATATTATACTATATATATAACCTCGCGCTGAGCTTTACAGGTGCGTTTGTCCTCGAAGAACGAAAAGCAGCCCGAAAAAAAAATGCAAAACGATAAAAGCTGGCTGGAGAACAATAGCGGGTTGACCGCTAAACGAGCACACACGTGATGTGTCGTGAACTGTGATCGTGGTAGTATGATGCTAGTATGTAGTGATGGCTGCATGGTACCAGCGGTGACGTTCGGTAGACTCTACTCTCCTTTGTTCCCCCGGTGTGCCATCTTTTGAGTTTTGCGTGCGTTATCTACTGGGAGCAAGGGTCTGGCTCGTACGCATAGAGGCTGAGGACGAACAGTGTGCGTTTGCAGGCGTGGATATAGAATACATAGCTATATAGATGGGTGGTGCGCATGGGAAAGTGCAATTGAGCGAAGGAAGGGGCAAGTGGACTGTAGATGTCGCCGCGTGATTTTATCGTTGTTTCTCTTCTTGTGTTTTCTTATGCGTTAGTATGCCAGTTTCGCGGTGTGATTCCCAAAGTGAAATTTTACTGGAAGAGCAAATCTTGTAAGTCGGCGCTCGAAAGCACAGTAGCAATCCATCATGGGAAAATCAGCGTATGTAAAGCTGGAGCGTCCTTCGTGGCGCATCGGAATTTCTTCAATTGAACTACCTGTTGCTAACAACAGTTTTTTTTTCTCTCTTTTATGTATATAGCGTTATATTCGTGGAAAGAGCCACTCCCGCTACACTAACGGAACTGAAGGATGCTCTCTCGAATAGTATCCTGTCCGTGCGAGACCCTTGGTCGATAGACTTTCGGACGTACCGGTGCTCTATCAAGAACCTACCCGCGGACGTCTCCAAGCTCATGTACTCGATAACGTTCCACCACCATGGCCGGCAGACCGTGCTAATCAAGGACAACTCAGCGATGGTGACGACTGCCGCAGCGGCGGATATCCCTCCGGCGCTGGTGTTCAATGGCTCATCTACGGGCGTTCCTGAGTCCATAGACACTATTTTGTCGTCCAAGCTGTCCAACATCTGGATGCAGAGGCAGCTCATCAAGGGTGATGCCGGTGAGACGTTGATCTTGGACGGGCTCACTGTGCGACTCGTCAACCTCTTCTCCTCCACTGGGTTCAAGGGTCTCCTGATAGAACTGCAGGCGGACGAAGCGGGCGAGTTTGAGACCAAGATTGCAGGCATCGAAGGACACCTAGCTGAAATCCGGGCCAAGGACTACAAAACCTCATCCGACTCGTTGGGGCCGGACACCAGCAACGAAATATGTGATTTGGCGTACCAGTATGTTCGTGCCCTGGAGCTGTGAGTTCTTACGAATGCTTTTTCTTTTTTTTTTTTCTGTTTGTATATTGCGGTGTATACGTATAGATAGATAGTCTAAGTAGTAATCTTCAACCTTATGTATCTCGGCTCATGCAGTGAGGAAATCCATGGATAAGCCCGGATTGTAGTCATCGTCGCTGTCGCTGTCGCTGTCGCTGGCGTCCTGTGTTTCCTTCTGTACAGGTTCTTCTGTCGGTTGAGAGTCCTCTTCAGCGTCTTCCTCCTCCCTTGCATTGTCAATAAACTTGTTCAGTGTACTTGTATGCTCAAGCGGGCGGGGTTCCTGGTGTAACACCTCGTAGCCCTCTGGTAGGTCAGCCTCTGTCATGGCAACGAATATCGTGGGAAACTCGATCACTGTGGTGTTCTTCAACAATTCTCCGATGCATTTCTCATGTATAGCCAACTCCACCAGTTTTTTTGAATCCATTATATGCGTTGTGTTGTAAGGGAACGTTTTCGTGTAGAATTTGAGCCCACTCTTCTGTAGGATCTGTGTTCTTTCCTCTTTGGTCTCCGAACCGTCTTCGCCCTCTATGCAAGAGCTTGTTCCAGCCAAGCGATAGAATTCACAGCATTTTTGGAAAACGTTCTTGCCCATCCCTTGCACCAAAAAGTCTGTCTCTTTGATACGGTGGCTGACATGTTTGAAAAGCTCCTTTTTCTCACCCTTTTCCTGCATAGGACATAGAATCCACTCCACGCTCCATACAAATAGGTCCATCGTTTTGTCCCACTTGCTCCTGTTTTGCGATGATCGCTGCATCCCCTTGGGTAGCATCAAACAGTTCACCCCCCTCCTAATTATCCTCTGACACTCTGTGCTATCACGATCATCCTCATCTATATCGTATCTTCTCTTCTTGAAATTAGAGTTGTGGCCGCCCACAGGCCCCAGAACCCGCTTGTTCTTCATTCTAGCATCCATCTTTTGTACATGCACCATTCGCTTCAACTGCGTCAGATAGTTGTAGTCCCTCTGGACATAAGCATTTCGTTCGTGCTTGTCGTCGTCCGCCTGTTTCAACGCCTCACTCGATATATACTCCTTAGGATCATGTGTTTGACCTGAGCAATTGTCCCTTGTCTTGTGCTTCTTGGAACATTCCAAAGAGCAAGTTTGCACCAAACATCTTGGACACTTGTATTTGAACTCTTTTATTCCGCATACACCACACAACACCGCCATACTTGCAAATTGCCATACCCTTCCTATTAACTGGACTCCTATTCCAGCTCATCTCATCGAATATGAACTTTGACATCCACTATTATTACCGCGAATTTTTTTTTTTTTTTTCAATTTGTTACCCTGCCTTGGGTATCAAAAATTTCATCTCTAAAAGGGAGCGTGATAGATAAAGCAATCACACCTTAAACAATACATTTTTTTTTTCCTGCAATCTCCAAAGTGTGCACAGGTATACAAAGCAGAATGGTATGTGCCATTACATTACGTGTCAACACTTCTGTCTCTAACAAGCGTTCTTACTAACATGAAAAACTTTTTTAAAACTGTGCTCTCTTGTTGGACTGGTACCTCGTGACAAAGGTATTGGTTTTTTCATTGTTGCTCAGAACTATGTATTATTCTCTTTAGTCCCAAAAAAACGGAATTGCCACCCTACTACAAGCTGAAAAGGAAGCCCACGAAATAGTATCAAAGGCTAGAAAGTACAGACAAGATAAGTTGAAGCAAGCCAAGACTGATGCAGCCAAGGAAATCGACTCATACAAAATTCAAAAAGACAAGGAATTGAAGGAGTTTGAACAAAAGAATGCCGGTGGTGTTGGGGAATTGGAAAAGAAAGCAGAGGCTGGTGTGCAAGGTGAATTAGCTGAGATTAAGAAAATTGCAGAGAAGAAAAAGGATGACGTTGTCAAAATTTTGATCGAGACTGTCATCAAGCCTTCTGCTGAAGTCCATATCAATGCCTTGTAATATTGCATTACATTCTAGTTTTCTAATCATATATCTTTTTATAATATAATACCAATAGAATAAAAATGTATAAACTGACATTGCATTCGGTCTTTACGACTCTCGCTTTATCCATTCAGCCTTTTTTTTTTTTTTTTTTCTCTATCTGCTAAACGAGTAGTAGTATAATCAAAAATGTGTTATTTAGTATATCGGTTGTAAAGGAGAAAGTATGGTCTCTCTATTTTTATTTTATTAACGAAAAATATTAAACGCCGATGGGGATTACTATATAATTATAATAGTATTTGCAAAATATAGAATTCTTTTCACAGTTCACGTTCAGTTTCTCCTCTGTTTTATCGAACGTTTATTCATCATGTCCAAGGTCTATCTGAATTCAGACATGATTAACCATTTGAACTCCACAGTTCAAGCTTACTTTAACTTATGGTTGGAGAAGCAAAACGCAATAATGCGTTCTCAACCCCAAATTATTCAAGATAACCAAAAACTGATAGGCATTACAACACTAGTTGCCTCAATTTTCACTCTGTATGTTTTGGTCAAGATAATCTCCACCCCAGCAAAGTGTTCCTCGTCCTATAAGCCAGTCAAATTCTCCCTTCCTGCACCAGAGGCCGCTCAAAATAATTGGAAGGGCAAGAGGTCTGTTTCCACTAACATATGGAATCCTGAAGAACCAAACTTTATTCAATGTCATTGTCCCGCCACAGGTCAATATCTAGGTTCTTTTCCATCGAAAACGGAAGCTGACATAGATGAAATGGTTTCTAAGGCAGGCAAAGCTCAATCTACTTGGGGCAATTCTGATTTCTCAAGAAGATTGAGAGTTTTGGCTTCTTTGCATGATTATATTCTAAATAATCAAGATCTTATTGCGAGAGTAGCGTGCAGGGATTCAGGAAAGACAATGTTAGACGCATCGATGGGTGAAATCTTGGTTACTTTAGAAAAAATTCAATGGACTATAAAGCACGGCCAAAGAGCGTTGCAACCTTCGAGACGTCCGGGCCCCACTAATTTTTTCATGAAGTGGTATAAAGGTGCAGAAATCCGTTATGAACCACTGGGTGTGATCAGTTCTATCGTTTCCTGGAACTATCCATTCCATAACTTATTGGGTCCAATTATTGCAGCATTGTTCACAGGGAATGCCATTGTAGTAAAATGTTCAGAACAAGTTGTCTGGTCTTCGGAATTTTTCGTCGAGCTGATCCGCAAATGTTTGGAAGCTTGTGATGAAGATCCAGATTTGGTTCAGTTGTGCTATTGTTTACCTCCAACTGAAAATGATGATTCCGCAAATTATTTCACCTCTCATCCTGGTTTCAAACATATCACTTTTATTGGCAGTCAGCCCGTAGCGCACTATATTCTAAAATGCGCTGCCAAATCATTAACACCCGTAGTTGTGGAGCTTGGTGGTAAGGATGCGTTTATTGTCCTAGACTCAGCTAAGAATTTAGATGCTTTATCTTCTATCATCATGAGGGGTACTTTCCAATCATCCGGTCAAAATTGTATTGGTATTGAGAGGGTTATTGTCAGTAAGGAAAATTATGATGATTTAGTCAAGATTTTGAATGACCGTATGACTGCAAATCCACTACGCCAAGGATCTGATATTGATCATTTAGAAAATGTTGATATGGGGGCAATGATATCTGACAACAGATTCGATGAATTAGAAGCTTTGGTTAAAGATGCTGTTGCAAAGGGAGCTCGTTTACTTCAAGGTGGTTCCCGCTTCAAACATCCAAAATATCCACAAGGTCATTATTTCCAACCAACTCTTTTGGTGGATGTCACTCCAGAAATGAAAATAGCACAAAACGAAGTGTTTGGCCCAATTTTAGTCATGATGAAAGCTAAGAATACTGACCATTGTGTACAACTAGCCAACTCTGCGCCATTTGGTCTAGGTGGTTCTGTGTTTGGTGCGGATATCAAGGAATGCAATTACGTCGCAAATAGCCTACAAACTGGTAATGTAGCCATTAATGATTTTGCTACATTCTATGTTTGTCAATTACCATTTGGTGGTATCAATGGTTCAGGTTACGGTAAATTTGGTGGTGAAGAAGGTCTTTTGGGTTTGTGTAATGCCAAAAGTGTCTGTTTTGATACTTTGCCTTTTGTCTCTACTCAAATTCCAAAACCATTAGACTACCCTATTCGTAACAATGCTAAGGCTTGGAATTTTGTAAAGAGTTTCATCGTAGGAGCTTATACAAATTCCACATGGCAAAGAATAAAGTCACTGTTCTCTTTAGCTAAAGAAGCCAGCTAGTTCACTTTAGAGGAAGCAACAAACTTACCAATAATTTGGTATTTATTATTATATAAAATGAACTTTTTATGTACAAGATTTATGATTTTTTGATTCTATACACGTTACAAAATTCCTCATTTTACAATGCTTTTTTCAACTTTCTGGAATTGGTCATGAAGCTTGTTCACGTAATCCTTATGCAGTTTTTCCAAATCCCTCTCAGCTTTTCGAACGGCATCATCCTTTTTGAAACTTTTGAATTCCTTTAGAATACTGCCTCTGATAGTTCCTAATGAGTCTTTTAGCGATGACTGCTTATACTCTTCAAATACTCTCTTTAAGTCTTTAGCTACTTTTAACCGGGATTCTGTAGTTGGTGGTGGTAACGAAACTTTCAATTGCAAATCGTTATTTGGGACCCTTTCAGGAGTTAAATTCAGGTTCGCAGCAAGCACCCCACTGATCACAGTTTTCACATCTTTGGGGTCGAAAACTGTTATTAAAAGTGCATTTTTACCTTTCAAGGATGTGGTAGCAATATCTGTAAACTTTCTGTTATTTTTGAACACCAAACTATTGAATACCTTAGGATTAAAATTTCCCTGTTTTATTTCATTCATTTTCTGTTTTTGAACTTCTAAAGTTTTTTTGAATTGAGTTTCTGCCTTTTTCAGCAGTTCATTCACGTCAATTTCATCTTCTTCGACTTTCTCAGTAGGGGCAGAACTTTTTTTCTTCAAAATTATGAAAGATTGACTAAAAGAACGATTAAATAGACGAGGAACGGTAACTGGTCTACAATTTAATCTAGCTGTGGTTAAAATCATCATTTCTTGCTGTTATTTTTCTTGTCAGGGACTGCTCGCCGAAGTTTCCATCTTTAAGCTTACGAATGGACGTATTTAATAAATTGATGTTCTGCTTTCCGGACGGGTCCTTATGCCAAAAACAGAATGAATATGCGGCGAATGAATAGCAACCTGAATAAGTAAGTCATGACAGAATATAGAACGGGAATTTGGACGGTTGGTTCAATGAATATTTTTAAGCTATTTACCTAGATAAATTAAAATTGTAAAACTAAAAAAACCTAATGAAGTAATCAAAACCCTTTTTTCGATAATCTAACATTTACATGAGTTGATGGATAAAATGACTGCATTCGTGGTTCTGTTCCACAAAAATTTTTTTATTCATAATTCGATGGATATTTGAAATCAGTCAACTCGTAGAAGTTCTCCTTTGTGTTTCTAATACTGACAAATCTGCTTAAAATGTTTGGACCACCAGCCTTATCGTCGGTACCACTCATTCTTGCGCCACCAAACCATTGCTGAGAAACAACGGCACCAGTACACTTATCATTTATGTAGAAATTTCCTGCGCTAAACTTCAACTTCTCATCTGCGTACTCAATTGCTTTACGATCTTTGGCAAAAATAGCACCAGTTAAGGCGTATTGACTCGTATTATCGATAATATCACAGATTTTATTAAATTCAGTATCTGGATACTCGTAAACAGTTAATATAGGGCCAAAAAATTCTGTTGACATATATGGATGATCTGGTCTCTTGGCTTTTATGACTGTGGGTCCGACAAACCAACCTTGGCTTTTATCGTATTGTCCACCGTAAAGAATTTCCAACTCGGGGTCTTTCTTTGCATCTTCAATTACTTTAACTAATTTGTCGAAACTTTGTTCATGGATGACAGGACCCATAAATCCCCGCAAATTCCCACCAGAAATTGGACTTGCGGATGTGTTCATTGGGACAACATTCTGTGACTGCAATATGCCAAACATATCGGATAAGAATTCTTCACTTTTTGACTCTGGAAGATATAACCTGGAAGCGGCAGAGCACTTTTGGCCTTGGAACTCGAAAGTGCCTCTAATAGTAGAGAGTACTGCATGTGATATATTTGCACTTGGGTGAACTAGATGGAAATTTTTACCACCTGTCTCACCAATAATACGGGGGTAATCTCTGTACTTCCCTTCAACAACGCCACTTTGTATTTTGCCATACAAACTCTTGAAGACATTTGTAGAACCGGTAAAATGCAAGGCACCAAAATCTTTATCAGCTAATACCTGGTCAGTAACTTGAACTGGATCACCTGGAATGAAATTTATGACACCCTTTGGCAATCCCGCTTCTTCCAAAACAGTCATCAATAAGTAATTTGAAAGGGCAGCGGTTTGTGAAGGTTTCCAGACAACTGTATTACCCATCAAAGCTGGAGCCCCAATCAAGTTTGCAGCAATAGCAGTAAAGTTGAATGGTGAAACAGCATACACAAATCCCTCTAAAGGTCTGTATTCAGCTTTATTCCAAGTACCATCCGCTGACTCTCCGGGTTGTTGAGCATACAAGTCTGATGCATACTTGACATAGTATCTAAAAAAGTCAGATAATTCCGTGATACAGTCGATTTCTGCCTGATACACATTTTTTCCCTGGCCCAGCATTGTAGCAGCTAACATGTCATAACGATACTTGGTGGAAATTAAGTCAGCGGCTTTCAAAAAAATTGCAGATCTGTCATAAAACGGTAGATTGTACCAATCCTTTTTGGCATCCTTGGCGGCTTTTACAGCATTCATGACATCTTTTTCCGTGGCTTGTGTGACGTTTGCCAGTACTTGTTGATGGTTCGCAGGGTTAGTCTGCGGGAAAAGCGCTCTTTCATTATTGTCATATATCCTTTCCCCATTGATGACCAGTGGCACTTCTAAAGAAGAACTTTTGAATTTCATCAAGGAAGCCCTCAGTAAGTCCCAGTCTTTTAAGTCTGTGTTTCTAAATGGCTTAACAGGTTCATTTCTTATGTGCTTGGGGGGCTTGATGTGTCCCAGTTGTGAGAAAGATCTCTTGAAGTATATAGATTTGAGGCACCTTGCTGATAGCATAATTCCTGTGAATTTGAATTGGCCTTCTATACAATATAGATTATATTAACTTGTTTGTATTATTACATATTTTCCATGGATATACTTCTGGAGTAAAGTCAGCTGTCCTGTCACCCTTATATAGTAGGCCTATCTAATTTTTGTCGGCTTCGGAGTTGGCTTCCCGAGATGTCCGATGGCGTAGATAAGCATTGTTACTGTCCCAGATAGCACAATCTATTGCTTAAGTAGGTGTGAGTCCTCTCCAGATGCTGTCATAGATGAGTGTGTTTCTTCTGATGTCGGCGATTTCGGTGAAGATGGCAAGGGATATGTTTTGATGCCATTGCCATAGTAGCTCTTGGCTCTTACAAAACCCAGTAAGAAATTCGAACTGAAACACCAAGTTATCACACCACAAAAAATAACAAATAGTGTTTTCCAGTTTAATGGATCTATGAATGAGTTGATAATGTCTCCGAACAATTTTGCGCTCAACGTTGATCTTGCACGGAAAAAGATATCGTTATTTCTGTCCATACACTGTTTCCATATAGCACATTGTTCGCCCAGAGCCGGCAAGCCAGGCGTCTGGTTACAACGATTTGTGAGGTACTGCTCTTGACAAATTCTGGATTCGTACTGCAGTTCATGTTTTCTTTGTTCCCATGTGGATTTCAAGTCCTTTTGAAGCGCTATGATAAATGAGAGTATAAAACTAAAAATCACTACCGTAGTGATCGCATTGAGAAATAACTGTAAATATGACATTAGGGCATATGACGCTCTTGATGCCGGATGTGAATTGGGTGACCATGGTTTAGGCAACTTGAAAGCTTCATTTTGGTCGTAAAATTCATCTATTCTATTGTGCTTTGGTTTAGTAAGAGAATAAGTTTTAATGCCGTCCTTATCCGAATAGAAGTAGTTGTGTGTATTGAATGAAACTTGAATTGGTTGATATTTTGATCTTGATCTTAATTCCCTCTTGATTATTTCCGAATCGAACGCATTTGCGTACTGGCTTGACTTGTGGTTGCCAAGTGATGATTTGATCTCATCTTCGACTTCTTCATTTCCGATTATGTCTTCACCCTCTGCGTTGTTATTCGAACTTTCATTGTCATCTTGATTGGCCGATGGTGGTAATGGCACAACACCTTCAACTTTAGTAGCTGCGGCCACACCTAAATCGGTCGGTGATAATAATGCCTTTATGACAGTTGAACGATGCGGTGAAACAATGTTCTCGACCTCTTCTACACTTTGGTCTTGGCTTTCATTCTTCTCTTGCTTTTGTCTTTCTTCTGGGGTAGCCTCGATTTCTTCCACCACGGCATTCTCAGTCGCTTCAGTATGAGTTTCGATTGGCTCGTTATTATATTCTTCTTCAAAACTTGTATCATCAACCTCATCTATTTCCATTCGGTCATCTTCTTCCTCATCAGCTTTAGCAGCACTAAAATCCAATGTATTTCGCAGAGGTGATGGGCTCGAGGGAAAATGGGGCATAAATCGGTTGATAAGCTGTGGTGACAAAGTTGGCCCCTGCTTAGATATACTTAGGTCGGAGAGGCCTCCTAACTCCTCGTCAACGTGTTCCATTCCGCTAGTGAAACTGTCTCTTATGCTCAAATTTTCAAAACTTTCCATATGGAAGATCCTATATAACGTTATAATACAACTACTCAATAAGCAAGTATTGCGATAAACAAGCGACTATTTGATGAGATGCTATACCTTTGATGAAATTAAGGGCCCAACTTGCTTTTGTTTCTTCTATTGTCTTAGGGAATTTTGCTCTATTTCATCTAAAGTTTTTTTTTCTTTACTTTTTGTTTTCGCCAATACAGGCGTCGCAAAGTGCAGCAAGAATATTTAGCGAGTTATTTGCTTCTACTTAGATCGGTGAACAAGTTGAAATATTCATTGAATGTCATATCCTCTGTACCAAGAGTTTCCTTGTCAGTGATGTCCAAGGGAATAATTTTGCTTTTCAAGAAACGGTCCTGACTGCCACCGGTTTTAGTTTCAACATATAATGGCTGCGGAAACCTTTGCAAGTCATTTAAAAACTTGCAACAGAGCTCGCGACCTTCTTTTTCCAAAAGTTTTCCCCTTCTTAAAACTAAGTACGAGCCACCATCTACACAAATGGTGGTTTTATCATCTTGAAATATCTGGGCTCTTGTTAATGGGACATCCAACACGATCCAGTCGTGTTTCAAATCACTGTAACTCCAGATGAAAGGTTTGCATAATGAAAGGCATGTGTCTTTAGAAGCGTTTATTATTCGGTGAAGAAAAAGGTACCTTTCATCAGGTGAAGTATTCCGAACCGATAGAATTGGAGACCTATATATATGATAACACCACTGTATCAGATTGACCATATCTACGTCTTTTCCCCGGATTTGATTTGGTAGTAGAAACAATTGCTTCATCAATTCTTTAGTGTGCTTGGATGAGTAAGCAAAGCTATCGATAATTCGTGAGGCTATCTTTTTCATTGAAAACACAATTTCATTTTGTGCCCCAAATGATCTATTGGCTTTTGGCAATAAGAGGGTTTCAATTCTTATGTATTTTTCCGTTCGATTTTCAAAAGTGGTTTGAAACTGTATAGGAGCTTCAGCTGAATTGTGACCTAGTGAGATTTCTAATGGTAGAGAAAGGTTTTTAGGGTTTAAGCTATATTTTGGGAAGTCCTTAACGACAATAGCGTTCTTTGCAGTCATTATCTTTGAATGACAATTATAAATGGCATTATGGTCACGCAAGTTCAGGTACTTTTGAAAAGACATTGCGAATCTCTCATCATTGAATGAATCAAACTGAGAAACTGCCATTGACGAGGTTATTAATGGACTCATTTCGAGTATACCGATTTGATCCAATGAAGCTATAAAGAACTCATAGATTAACGTTTGGTTTGCAAATTTTTCAAGCATTTTCTTGTAAAATTTTGTCGAACTTTTTGATAGTTGCAATTGTGAACTTTTGGATTCAAAATGGTGGTTTTGTCTCATGCTTTCACCACGTTCTCTTGACATAACTTTGCCGCCACCCTTAGTACATGGACCATTCAAGAATGAAACTATATGACAGTAGGCTGACAAACTGCTCTGAGACGCCAGTACGGATGAAACGAACAACGCTAATCCGGTGCAACGCTTGTCCCTTTTAGAACTGATATTCGCTTTGTTTGCAATCTTGCATATTTCCCGTAGCAATTTTCTTAAAGAACCCTGAGTAGATTTATCAAACCAGTATGATTCTTGATTGATTTCTGAAATTTTTTTCTCGAAGTAACTGGCATTTAATTCATCAAGATTATAATTGGTCATAAATTCATTTATTGAAAACACAGCATCACGTTTGTGATTCACAGCATTGTGTAAAATCACATGACCTGATTGCTGAATAGTAATTATTGATAGTGGCTCTTGTTGTCTTGTGATGTAATTATTACATAGAATGGAAACTAAATAATTTAGCTCATGAGGATCGCAAATAGCGTCTATAATCATAATGGTCCGCCTTGAAAGTATTTCTTTCTTTGCAGAAGTCAATGTATAGGTGTTGGAAGGTACCAGTGGCAATTCAGCATTTGAGTTTGATTGGTTGCAGAATAGACAAGTCCAAACATTCTGTTCTCGTAGGGAACAAGCCATCGAATAATAGGCGCCACATTTGGTGCATTTTAGATTTTGGTCATAGTTCTGCGTCACAGCATCGCTGGAAAAGGGCTCATACAAGAAATTAGTCGGAGAACACATAGGCACTTCCTTGGCCAAATTTTGTGCTAGATTGCAGTATTGTACAAATACAGGATTCAGTACCTGATCACTATTTTTACTCTTAATATTTTTCTTCTTTAAAAAAAATCAGAAAACAATAATGATAGAAAAAAACTAGGAATTCTTGAATTCATATGCATGGAAGAAAAAGGAATAAAGGGAACAGACTTTTCAAAGCGAACAAACAGACCTTAACCGATGGCCGATTTCTTATTGAGACCAATTAAGCAACGTCATAGAAACGAGGACAAGTACGTGTCGGTGGACGCTGCAGACGGATCGGTGTCTAAAATTGAGCCCATCGCAGATTTTGTAATTAAGACAAAACTACTATCCGCTAATGGGCCGGAAAAACTGCAAGATGGCAGGAAGGTGTTCATCAATGTTTGTCACTCTCCGTTAGTCCCCAAACCTGAGGTCGATTTTAATGCAAGGATAGTGTTCCCGCTCATCATCCAAAACGAATGGGAGATTCCTATTATTACATCCTGCTACCGCATGGACCATGACAAGAAGGGGCAGGAGTGCTATGTGTGGGATTGCTGCATAAATAGCGATTGCTCGCGCTGGATATGCGAGGATATCCAGCTGCGAGAGATACTGGTCGAATGGTGCTTGGAGTCATGTGAGATCCGAGATTCGGTGGTATTGTGCAGAGATCGCATTGCATTCCCCAAGATGAAGAAGAAGGGCGCTGAGCTTCCTGCACTAGAGGTATTGAATGATGAGTTACATCAAGATTACAAGGCAAAAATGCATAAAATCATAGAAGAGGAGGCCGGAGACCCGATGAGTATATTGAGAGGAAGGAATGACGATGGCGATGATAATAATGATCCCGACGATGGAACACTACCACCATTGCTCCCTATCGAGAACAAAATCTCCGGAGCCAAGATAGAGGAGATTGATAAGAACGAGATTGCTCACAGAAACCTGAAACAGGCATCTGCACCTGCACCTGCACCTGCACCGCACGAGCAGCAGGAGGACGTGCCGGAATACGAGGTAAAGATGAAGAGGTTCAAAGGGGCCGCCTACAAGCTGCGAATTCTTATTGAGAACAAAGCTCCGAACTCGAAGCCGGACCAGTTCTCTCCGAGCTACAACTTCGCAGAGAATATTTTATACATTAACGGTAAGCTGAGCATACCCTTGCCGCGCGACATAGTCGTGAATGCAGCAGATATCAAGATTTTCCATATCCGCAAAGAACGCACACTATATATATATATATAAACTAACATTTCGAGTATTCTTTTGGTTTTTGTTGTGACTAATACGAACGAATATATAAAAGCGGGAAAAAGGAGAGAGATATGATGTGCATCTATAACAGAATTTTTTTTTTTTTAATCCGGTAAAAAAAAGGGGATATTCTCAAAATTGCGGAGGGAAAGCGATGTTTTCTCTATGTGCTACGTATTCACTCACACTGTAGCCCAAAACATCGTGAATCTTCTCACTGGGTAAGCCCTTGATCTTCGCAAGCTCCAGACTCGTATAATTGGAGCGGACGCGTCCAACAGACTGAATCGGCTTCGAGATATCCAATTCGCCATTGGGTAACCGCTGGCCTATTTTGAGATCAACGCATTCAAGTTCGTGGAAGTTGTCTCGGACTTCGATCACGGCGTTTGGAGTCAGACTAGCCATATCCTTTGACAAAAGTTTATCATAGCTGTTCTCGTCGATGATAATGGCGCCCTTGGTAATGAGCCCGTGCAGAATCCAAAATTCCCTGTTCTTAAGCTTGTGTTTGTTGTCATTAGCCAAGAACTTGGTGTGCATGGGAACATCGTAGCGACGCAACTGTTCGAGCTCCGTATCCTGAAGATCGAGAAACTGCTGCTGTGTGCCGTTTCCGATATGGCGCGGAGGGCGGAAGTGATGCTGAATGTAGTCAACGATCTTCGGGACGTACTCTGGACGGTCGCTCTTCATCACAATAGTCTCGATACCGGCATTAGAGGCGAGGTCGGCGGCTATGAGTTTGGTGCGCATTCCGCCCGTGCCAACCTCGGAGCCTGAACCACTGGAAGTGTTGACGCCCGGAAGGCCCTCTGATAGCTCTGGCACGAGAACAATAGGACGAGCATCCGGATTAGTGCGCGGATTGTCTGTATATAGGCAGTCCACATCTGTGAGCAAGAACAGGAAATCCGCCCCTACAAGAGCAGCGGTAATGGCAGAAAGCGTGTCGTTATCGCCGAACTCGATCTCGCTAATGGATAGCGTATCGTTTTCGTTGACTATAGGGATGACACCCATGGCCAGCAGTTCGTTGATTGTATTGCGTGCGTTATTGTACTGGTTCCAACGCAGTATATCGTTACGCGTGAGCAGGATCTGCGCTGTTTGCTCGCCATACTGGGAAAACAGCATGTTCCAGCGCGCGATGAGACGGCCTTGTCCGACAGCGGCAATCGCTTGCACTTCAGACAACTGCTTAGGCTTGTGCGGAAGGTGGAGAGCGTCCAAACCAACGGCAATGCCGCCGCTGGATACGATGATCACTTTGTGGCCCATGCGCTTAAGGTTCGTCACGGTCTCGACGATTAACGTCATGATGGACAACTTTGGCTCTTTTGTGCTCTCGTCGACGAGCGACGAACTGCCCAGCTTGATAACGATAGTATAAGCTTTTGTCATTACACCCTTCGATATGCCTTTTCTCTTCCTTTTGACGAACAAAATCAAAAACAAAAAAAGTGGTAATAAATAATCATATGCACGATGCACACTCTATATATATATATAAATGAATGTATGCACGAATGTGTATGTGTATGCATACATAAAAGCACATGAAGGGCAGCAAACTTTTTCAAATGCAAAAATGCATGCCCGTTTGGTGCCGTACGGGCACGTGTATTATTTTGCCGGTGGCATGCCACATGGCGAAACCCTTAAAATTACCAACATAATTGGCTAGAAGGCTGGGTGTGATGCGGGGGTGGGGGTGTGCATCTCCCCTATACGTCATTCGACCCTGAAGGAGTTTCATGATGTATGGGTCTCAGCATTGCGCTTGCGTGCCGCTCCGAGAATACGGCGTCTGTCACCATGAAAAACGGCGTATCCTTGACACACACTCATCATTACCAACGCGCTAGTTATACCCAACCATAAGCCGCCTACACCCAGATGATACAGGAATGCTAACACATATGCCATGGGCACACCTAGACAGTAGAATGCGACTAGGTTGATGTACCCACCTATTTTTTGTCTCCCTTGACCACGTAGGCATCCGGCGGTGGACGCATTAAAGGCATCGAATAATTGCATGAACGCAAGAAGAGGTAGTGTGTCCACGACCATCTTCACTACAGCGCTCTCAGTAGAAAATAGACTTGCGATTTGTTCCTTATAACGGCAGATAACGAACATGTTCATTGAGGAGCACACAAAGGACAACAATAAGGACACGCGGCACGTGATCATGCAGCTGTCGTATAGCGACGCGCCGATAAAATTGGCTACACGTGTACTGGTAGAAACGGAGATAGAGAAAGGCACTTGGTATGCAAGAGACGCAATCGTAGCCACAATCGACTGAGCGCCCAAGGCATCGGTGCCCAGATGGGAAGCGAAAATTGTCAACACTTCAAAGCCGAGGAACTCTGCCTCCACCATCACCACGCCGGGAATAGCTAGGTTAATCATCTTACGCCAGTTCTTAAATGCTTGTTCCTTAGGGATGATACCATTCCAGCATTTGAGTGGTCTCTCCTTGTGCTTGGTGGTCATTGCGTATATTAGTAATCCGAGCGTCATCAACCAGTAGTTGATCACAACCGATAATGGCGCACCAAGGTACCCAATCCCAATCTTGTCATTCCAAACAAGTAAGTAGTTCATCAATGCGTTCAAGGGTGCGCACACAAAGAGCACGATTGTGGATGCATGGAATATACCTTGACATTGTAGGAACCTCTTACCACATTCAAAAAGGATGAATCCTGGCACACCGAATGCGGTTACACGTAGATAGTTAGCCGCTAGCGCGCATAGTTCTCTCTCCGGAATCATGAGTGCTAGGATCTTTTCCGACCAAACAAACCAAACATACATCATGGGCAAGAACGCCAAGATGGTGATCACGGCACATCTCTGCACTAGCACACCCACCAAGTGGTAGTTTTTGGCACCGTATGCCTGCGCACACAGTGTGTCCAGACATGTACACAGACCTTGAATAGCAGCAAGACCCGTGATGTTAGCAGTCATAGAACCGAGTGTAACACCACCTAGCTCTTTCGTCCCTAAATGTGCGACGGAGAAAATAGATGCTAGTGACAACGAATTTTGCAAGATAAAGGTGAAGATTAGCGGCAACGCATTCATCGTGATCACTTGCGTTTCTCTCTTAAAAGTTGTGCTGATTTTCTGACCACTCTCGATCGCGCTCTCCCACGTATTTGCAATCTCAGCTGGTCTTTCTTCCTCGTCCGGTCCAATTGCTTGGCCATGTCCGTGACTTTCTATATCTCCCCCACCGTTGCCGTGTTGAGAGAGCAGTTTGTTGTCTATTAGCAGGTCCCGTTCTTCGTCAAGCAAACGCTTACGGTCGTGAGAGTCATAACCTTGTTGCCACGCTTCTTGTTGCAATGTCCGCGAATTGTTGGCATCTAATAACGAATGGTATTCACCTTCCCTCTCCGTCTCATCGTCATTGCCGGTATAGGAAGGTTCTTCTTCACTACCCTCTTGCTCTTCGCCCTCAATTAAGTTTTCTTCTGACTCCTGTGGGATGTAGTCTGCAGGCGTGAAAAGCCCTGCCTTTCCGACACTGGTGGAGTAGATAATCGATGATCTTCTGTCGTTGGTGGTATGACTAAATTGTTTAGACATAGTCTTCTTTCGTCTTCTTCTTCTATCTTCTTCACCGCTAACACAGACTCTTGACAAATCTGAAAAAGTACTCTTTAAGCCGGTCTATCTTCCCTTACCGGATTTATTTCTTTTGCCAGGGTTCTTTACTATTTTGCAGTTATCATAAATTTTTTTTTTTCTTTTTAAGTTGCCGTGCTCTTCTATTTTTTTAGTCTTTTTTTTTTTATTATTTTTTTTTTCATTTCCCTATAATGGGGCTAACCCGAATGCGCATGCATTATTCCGATATTATTACGTCAAAGAATATGTAAATAAACATCATCTCGAACAATAAGCAGAGGAGAACAAGCTCAAAAGTCGAGAGATTTGTTCTTATAAGACATCCCGATGTTCAGGTCGCATGCCTCCGGTAACAAGAAGCAATGGTCTAAAAGATCCTCAAATGGTAACACACCTGCTGCTTCGGCATCTGGCTCTCACGCATACAGGCAACAAACGTTGTCTTCGTTCTTTATGGGTTCCGGCAAACAATCTGCTGCTGCTTCAAAAAACAGCACGACAATAATTGATTTGGAAAGCGGTGACGAAGGTAACCGTAATATAACAGCACCTCCTAGGCCAAGATTAATACGGAATAATTCGTCTTCCTTATTCTCACAGAGTCAAGGTTCGTTTGGAGATGATGATCCCGACGCAGAATTCAAAAAATTGGTAGATGTGCCGAGACTCAATAGCTATAAAAAGTCTAGTAGATCGCTGTCGATGACCAGCTCTCTTCATAAGACTGCCTCTGCGTCAACGACTCAGAAAACATACCATTTTGATGAGGATGAGACTTTGCGAGAGGTTACTAGCGTGAAATCCAATTCTAGACAATTATCGTTCACTAGTACAATTAATATTGAAGATTCTAGTATGAAACTTTCTACTGATTCAGAAAGACCAGCCAAGAGGTCTAAACCTTCTATGGAGTTTCAAGGTTTAAAGCTCACAGTACCAAAGAAAATAAAACCACTGCTAAGAAAGACAGTATCAAATATGGACTCAATGAACCACCGAAGTGCGTCTTCGCCAGTGGTACTTACAATGGAGCAAGAGAGAGTGGTTAATTTAATCGTCAAAAAAAGAACAAATGTCTTTTACACCGGTAGTGCGGGTACAGGTAAGTCGGTCATTTTGCAAACGATCATAAGACAATTGAGCTCTTTGTATGGGAAAGAATCAATTGCAATTACCGCCTCAACTGGGCTAGCGGCAGTGACTATTGGTGGTTCCACATTGCATAAGTGGTCTGGTATAGGAATCGGGAACAAAACTATCGACCAATTGGTGAAAAAAATACAATCACAAAAGGACTTATTGGCCGCATGGAGGTATACAAAAGTTTTGATAATTGATGAAATTTCTATGGTCGATGGTAATCTGTTGGATAAATTAGAGCAAATCGCAAGGAGAATTCGGAAGAACGACGATCCCTTTGGTGGTATTCAATTGGTCCTGACAGGCGATTTTTTTCAACTACCACCAGTTGCTAAGAAGGACGAGCATAACGTTGTGAAATTTTGTTTTGAAAGTGAAATGTGGAAACGGTGCATTAAAAAAACGATTTTACTGACAAAGGTTTTCAGACAACAGGATAACAAACTAATTGATATTCTAAATGCCATAAGATACGGAGAGCTGACTGTCGACATTGCTAAAACAATAAGGAACCTAAATAGGGATATAGACTATGCCGATGGAATTGCTCCTACAGAACTGTATGCCACAAGAAGAGAAGTTGAACTATCCAATGTAAAGAAATTACAGTCTCTACCTGGGGATTTATATGAGTTTAAAGCTGTAGATAACGCGCCCGAGAGATACCAAGCGATACTAGATTCTTCATTAATGGTGGAAAAAGTTGTCGCATTGAAGGAAGATGCACAGGTAATGATGTTGAAAAATAAGCCTGATGTAGAATTAGTTAATGGATCATTGGGAAAAGTTTTGTTTTTTGTTACAGAATCGCTGGTGGTGAAAATGAAGGAAATTTACAAGATTGTGGATGACGAAGTTGTCATGGACATGAGATTAGTAAGTCGAGTCATTGGTAATCCCTTGTTAAAGGAATCAAAGGAGTTTCGTCAAGATTTGAATGCCAGGCCATTAGCTAGATTGGAACGTTTGAAAATCTTGATAAACTACGCAGTTAAGATCTCTCCGCATAAGGAAAAATTCCCCTATGTGAGGTGGACAGTGGGTAAAAACAAGTACATACATGAGCTCATGGTCCCAGAGCGCTTTCCCATTGATATTCCCAGAGAAAATGTCGGGTTAGAAAGAACTCAGATTCCATTAATGCTATGCTGGGCACTGTCCATTCATAAGGCACAGGGTCAAACTATCCAAAGACTAAAGGTCGACTTGAGGAGAATTTTCGAAGCCGGCCAAGTTTATGTTGCACTGTCAAGAGCGGTAACTATGGACACCTTACAGGTCCTAAACTTTGATCCAGGAAAGATTCGCACCAATGAAAGAGTAAAAGATTTCTATAAACGTTTAGAAACTTTGAAATGACTTGCAACGAATAAATGCATATACTCTAGTTGAAGTTTTCTTTTCTTGTTCTATACAGCTTCGAATACTTGTGAGCCTATCTGTATAATTTAACAGAATCCCGAAATATTCATCTAGAGGCCATCTATTTAGCTAAGCCTACGTATGCGGCGATTTTTATATTATCTTTTTTTTTTTTTTTTATAGAAGACTGCGAAATGTTGGCAAAATGGAAAGTTTCAGTGTTAAAAATAGAAACTGAAAAAGGAGATCTAGCCAGGAATATATCGAAAAAAAAGTGAGGGAAATCAGATCCTACACAAATATTTAGATTTAATTGAAGACCCTGGTCTGCCAGATATATATATATATTAGACGAACTGTGCATTCAGTCAGCAAATCTAGGCCACAGATTTTCTTATTGAAGCTATCAAAATAGTAGAAATAATTGAAGGGCGTGTATAACAATTCTGGGAGATGGCTGATAAGATAGAGAGGCATACTTTCAAGGTCTTCAATCAAGATTTCAGTGTAGATAAGAGGTTTCAACTTATCAAAGAAATAGGGCATGGAGCATACGGCATAGTGTGTTCAGCGCGGTTTGCAGAAGCTGCCGAAGATACCACAGTTGCCATCAAGAAAGTGACAAACGTTTTTTCGAAGACCTTACTATGTAAAAGATCCCTACGTGAGCTAAAGCTTTTGAGACATTTCAGAGGCCACAAAAATATTACATGTCTTTATGATATGGATATTGTTTTTTATCCAGACGGGTCTATCAATGGACTATATCTTTATGAGGAACTTATGGAATGTGATATGCACCAAATCATCAAATCCGGTCAACCTTTGACGGATGCTCACTATCAAAGTTTCACATACCAAATATTATGTGGTTTAAAGTATATTCATTCTGCAGATGTCTTGCATCGTGATTTGAAGCCCGGCAATTTACTTGTCAATGCAGATTGTCAATTGAAAATCTGTGATTTTGGGTTAGCTAGAGGTTATTCGGAGAATCCTGTCGAAAACAGTCAATTTTTGACGGAGTATGTGGCCACCAGATGGTATAGAGCTCCGGAAATAATGTTGAGTTACCAAGGATATACCAAGGCGATTGACGTATGGTCAGCTGGCTGTATTTTAGCGGAGTTTCTTGGTGGAAAGCCAATCTTCAAAGGAAAGGATTACGTTAATCAATTGAATCAAATATTACAAGTTTTAGGGACACCCCCTGACGAAACTTTAAGAAGGATTGGTTCTAAAAATGTTCAGGACTACATACATCAATTAGGTTTCATTCCAAAAGTACCTTTTGTCAATTTATACCCAAATGCCAATTCACAAGCATTAGACTTATTGGAGCAAATGCTCGCGTTTGACCCTCAAAAGAGAATTACCGTGGATGAGGCCCTGGAGCATCCTTACTTGTCTATATGGCATGATCCAGCTGACGAACCTGTGTGTAGTGAAAAATTCGAATTTAGTTTTGAATCGGTTAATGATATGGAGGACTTAAAACAAATGGTTATACAAGAAGTGCAAGATTTCAGGCTGTTTGTGAGACAACCGCTATTAGAAGAGCAAAGGCAATTACAATTACAGCAGCAGCAACAGCAACAGCAACAGCAACAGCAACAGCAACAGCAACAGCAGCCTTCAGATGTGGATAATGGCAACGCCGCAGCGAGTGAAGAAAATTATCCAAAACAGATGGCCACGTCTAATTCTGTTGCGCCACAACAAGAATCATTTGGTATTCACTCCCAAAATTTGCCAAGGCATGATGCAGATTTCCCACCTCGACCTCAAGAGAGTATGATGGAGATGAGACCTGCCACTGGAAATACCGCAGATATTCCGCCTCAGAATGATAACGGCACGCTTCTAGACCTTGAAAAAGAGCTGGAGTTTGGATTAGATAGAAAATATTTTTAGGACAAAAAACTATAAGTAACCGGGGAAGTATAGAATCACCATAGATGTAAGCTTACAGACAATGTGTATATATGATGTATATGAATGTATACAAATATATATATATATATACGTGCTCTTGTTGTAGCTCGTATATCAAATTCCTCCTCCGACGCTTATCTTAATCGTACTCCGCGGAAGTTTGTTATCGCCTCTTGAATTCTTTCTTTTCGTTCATTTATGATTAGTCATCTATAGACAATATTCATTATTTAAGCACCTAGAATACTAAACTAAATGTCTAAATATGACACAAGGAAGATAAGATAAAAAAAACCAAGCGCTTAGAATATGACTTTAATGGTACCTTTCAAACAAGTTGATGTATTCACTGAGAAGCCCTTTATGGGAAATCCAGTAGCAGTAATAAACTTCTTGGAAATTGATGAAAATGAAGTCAGTCAAGAAGAATTACAGGCGATTGCCAACTGGACAAACTTATCAGAAACAACGTTTTTATTTAAACCATCTGATAAAAAGTATGATTACAAGTTGAGGATCTTTACTCCAAGAAGTGAATTGCCATTTGCTGGTCACCCAACCATTGGTTCATGTAAGGCTTTCCTTGAGTTCACCAAAAACACCACTGCGACTTCTCTTGTCCAGGAATGTAAAATAGGCGCTGTTCCAATAACAATTAATGAGGGACTAATTAGCTTCAAAGCTCCGATGGCTGATTACGAAAGTATATCGAGTGAGATGATTGCTGATTATGAAAAAGCGATTGGTTTGAAATTCATAAAGCCTCCTGCTCTTTTACATACTGGGCCAGAGTGGATCGTGGCGCTAGTAGAAGATGCAGAAACTTGCTTCAATGCAAACCCAAATTTTGCTATGCTTGCACACCAGACAAAACAGAATGACCATGTGGGAATTATCCTAGCAGGCCCTAAAAAGGAAGCCGCCATCAAAAATTCCTACGAAATGAGAGCGTTTGCTCCGATGATAAACGTTTATGAAGATCCTGTTTGTGGTAGTGGTTCTGTAGCCCTTGCAAGATATTTACAAGAAGTTTATAAGTTTGAGAAAACCACGGATATTACCATTTCTGAGGGCGGAAGGTTAAAAAGAAATGGCCTAATGTTAGCTTCAATTAAGAAAGAAGCTGATAATAGCACTTCCTACTATATAGCAGGTCATGCCACTACCGTTATTGATGGTAAGATCAAAGTTTAGGATTCCAAACGCATAGTTGTGAGGTTGATATATATATATGTATATATTAATTACAATAATATGCTCCCGCCCAGATTTTTCTCCTTTAATAACGCCGGAGGCGGTATGTAGGAAATAGACGGGGAATTCCTTATCAAGAAAGCTTCCATCAAAATGTACATAAGAAGTGCCGAAATTCAAAGTATTCTTTTAGAGAGTATTTTTGCAACATATCAATAAGCCAAATTACTCATGGAAGGTGGCGAAGAAGAAGTTGAGCGCATTCCTGATGAACTTTTCGATACAAAAAAGAAGCATTTGTTAGATAAGCTCATAAGGGTCGGAATAATCCTTGTACTCCTGATATGGGGCACTGTTTTGTTGCTAAAAAGTATACCTCACCATTCAAACACACCAGATTATCAAGAACCCAACTCTAATTACACCAATGATGGGAAATTAAAGGTGTCGTTTTCTGTTGTAAGAAACAATACATTTCAACCCAAATATCACGAGCTGCAATGGATTAGTGACAATAAAATTGAAAGCAACGATCTAGGTCTTTATGTTACATTTATGAACGATAGTTATGTTGTTAAATCTGTCTACGATGACTCATATAATAGCGTTTTATTAGAGGGAAAAACTTTCATTCATAACGGTCAAAACCTCACTGTGGAGTCAATAACTGCGTCGCCCGACCTGAAGCGGTTATTAATTAGAACAAATAGCGTACAAAATTGGAGGCACTCAACGTTTGGTTCTTATTTTGTCTACGATAAGAGTAGCTCGTCCTTTGAGGAGATTGGAAACGAGGTGGCTCTAGCAATATGGTCCCCTAATTCTAATGATATTGCATACGTCCAAGATAACAATATATATATTTATTCTGCCATTTCCAAAAAGACCATACGGGCTGTGACCAACGACGGAAGCTCCTTTCTTTTTAACGGTAAGCCAGATTGGGTTTACGAGGAAGAAGTTTTTGAAGACGACAAGGCTGCGTGGTGGTCACCAACTGGTGATTACCTGGCATTCTTGAAAATTGATGAATCAGAAGTTGGTGAGTTTATCATTCCATATTATGTCCAAGATGAAAAGGATATATACCCCGAAATGCGCAGTATCAAGTATCCAAAAAGTGGTACGCCAAATCCTCATGCAGAGCTATGGGTTTACAGTATGAAAGATGGAACATCGTTCCATCCAAGAATAAGTGGAAATAAAAAAGATGGAAGTCTATTAATTACTGAAGTTACATGGGTAGGAAATGGAAACGTTTTAGTTAAAACTACAGATCGATCCTCGGACATATTGACCGTGTTTTTGATAGATACAATTGCAAAGACTTCAAACGTGGTAAGGAACGAAAGTTCTAACGGAGGATGGTGGGAGATTACTCATAATACTCTGTTTATTCCGGCAAATGAAACATTTGATAGGCCTCATAATGGTTATGTTGATATTCTTCCGATTGATGGTTACAATCATTTGGCTTATTTCGAAAATAGTAATAGTTCACACTATAAAACATTGACAGAGGGGAAATGGGAAGTTGTGAATGGCCCACTTGCCTTTGATTCAATGGAAAATCGTCTTTACTTCATTTCTACACGAAAGAGTTCAACCGAACGCCACGTGTACTACATAGATTTACGGTCACCAAATGAAATTATTGAAGTTACTGATACCTCTGAGGACGGTGTCTATGATGTGTCCTTTTCTTCTGGTAGAAGGTTTGGTTTACTCACCTATAAAGGACCAAAAGTTCCATATCAAAAAATTGTGGACTTCCATTCTCGTAAAGCAGAAAAATGCGCCAAAGGTAATGTTTTAGGCAAATCACTATACTATTTGGAAAAGAACGAAGTACTTACCAAAATTTTAGAAGATTATGCGGTACCCAGAAAATCATTCAGGGAATTGAACCTAGGAAAGGACGAATTTGGAAAAGATATATTAGTGAACTCGTATGAGATCCTACCAAACGATTTCGATGAAACGTTAAGTGACCACTATCCTGTATTTTTCTTTGCATATGGGGGACCGAATTCTCAACAAGTTGTCAAAACGTTTTCAGTAGGATTTAATGAAGTGGCAGCTTCACAATTAAAAGCAATCGTAGTTGTTGTTGACGGTCGTGGTACTGGCTTCAAAGGTCAAGACTTTAGATCCCTTGTTCGCGATAGGCTCGGTGATTACGAGGCCCGCGACCAAATATCTGCGGCTTCCTTATATGGTTCTTTAACTTTTGTTGATCCGCAAAAGATTTCCTTATTTGGTTGGTCATACGGGGGGTACTTGACACTAAAAACTTTGGAGAAAGATGGCGGAAGACATTTCAAATACGGGATGTCAGTTGCGCCAGTAACCGACTGGAGATTTTACGATTCTGTTTATACTGAGAGGTACATGCATACTCCTCAAGAAAACTTTGATGGATACGTAGAATCAAGCGTTCATAATGTCACTGCTTTGGCACAAGCAAATAGATTTTTGTTGATGCACGGAACAGGAGATGATAACGTTCACTTTCAAAATTCTTTAAAGTTTCTGGACCTTTTGGATCTAAATGGTGTGGAAAATTATGACGTCCACGTCTTTCCTGACTCAGATCATAGTATAAGATACCATAATGCGAATGTAATCGTTTTTGACAAGCTATTGGATTGGGCAAAGCGTGCTTTCGATGGGCAATTTGTCAAATGAGTTGACTATTTACAGCTCATCTCATGGAGACATTCATAAAACATTTTCATTTTTACATACTATGTATATATAAAATTGGTAATACAGCAGATTAATTTTCGTAGAAGGTGATGTATTTTACGGTGGCAAAAGGCGAGCACGAAATTTGGCAAAGGGTATAAGTAATTAAGTAAATTTGGTCAAATCTATAATTCTTCACTAACAAACTTGCCCATTGGTCTACATAAGGTGCGATTCGTATAAATTTGGAAGACAATTGCAAGAAAATGGTAGACGAAAGTGATAAGAAACAACAGACTATTGATGAACAATCGCAGATAAGTCCTGAAAAGCAGACACCAAATAAGAAGGATAAAAAAAAGGAAGAAGAGGAGCAGCTATCCGAAGAAGATGCAAAGCTTAAAACAGATTTAGAGCTATTGGTTGAAAGGCTGAAAGAAGACGATTCATCTTTATATGAAGCGTCTTTGAATGCCTTAAAGGAATCGATCAAAAATTCTACGAGTTCTATGACCGCCGTTCCCAAACCTTTGAAATTCCTTCGTCCGACATATCCAGACCTATGTTCTATCTACGACAAATGGACAGATCCAAACTCGAAATCCTCTTTAGCGGATGTCTTGTCCATTTTAGCCATGACATACTCTGAAAATGGTAAACACGATTCATTGAGATATAGATTACTCTCCGACGTTTCTGATTTCGAAGGGTGGGGACATGAGTACATCCGTCATTTAGCTTTGGAGATCGGTGAAGTATATAATGATCAAGTGGAAAAAGATGCTGAAGATGAAACATCATCTGATGGATCTAAAAGCGATGGATCTGCGGCTACTTCCGGGTTCGAATTTTCCAAGGAAGATACTCTTCGTCTATGTTTAGACATTGTCCCATACTTTTTGAAACACAACGGTGAAGAAGACGCGGTAGATTTGCTTTTGGAAATTGAATCTATTGACAAGCTACCTCAATTTGTCGATGAGAATACCTTCCAAAGAGTTTGTCAATATATGGTTGCATGTGTTCCACTTTTGCCACCTCCTGAAGACGTTGCCTTTTTAAAAACCGCATATTCTATTTATCTATCTCAGAACGAACTTACAGATGCAATTGCTTTGGCAGTTAGACTAGGGGAAGAGGATATGATCAGATCCGTTTTCGATGCTACTAGCGATCCAGTGATGCATAAACAATTAGCATATATTTTAGCCGCACAAAAGACATCGTTTGAGTATGAAGGTGTTCAAGATATAATTGGAAATGGTAAATTGTCTGAACACTTTTTATATCTTGCTAAAGAATTGAATCTAACTGGGCCAAAAGTCCCAGAAGACATTTATAAGAGCCATTTGGATAACTCTAAATCTGTGTTCTCAAGCGCCGGCCTAGATTCTGCTCAACAAAATTTAGCTTCGTCATTTGTCAACGGGTTCTTAAACTTAGGTTATTGTAACGATAAATTAATTGTGGATAATGATAATTGGGTATATAAAACCAAAGGCGACGGTATGACTTCCGCGGTAGCTAGTATTGGATCTATATACCAGTGGAATCTGGATGGTTTGCAACAACTGGATAAGTATCTCTACGTTGATGAGCCAGAAGTTAAAGCTGGTGCATTATTAGGTATTGGTATTTCCGCTTCCGGTGTGCATGATGGTGAAGTTGAACCAGCTTTGTTACTTTTGCAAGATTATGTTACTAACCCAGACACTAAAATTAGTTCAGCAGCTATTCTTGGCCTGGGTATTGCATTTGCTGGTAGCAAGAATGACGAAGTGTTGGGTTTGTTATTACCAATTGCCGCATCCACTGACTTGCCTATTGAAACTGCAGCTATGGCTTCCTTAGCTTTGGCTCATGTTTTCGTTGGTACTTGTAATGGTGACATTACAACTTCTATCATGGACAACTTTTTAGAGCGTACAGCCATCGAGTTGAAGACCGACTGGGTAAGGTTTTTGGCACTTGCTTTAGGTATTCTATACATGGGCCAAGGTGAACAGGTGGATGATGTTTTAGAAACTATTAGTGCTATTGAACATCCAATGACATCAGCTATTGAAGTATTAGTTGGTTCGTGTGCTTATACTGGTACGGGTGATGTTTTGTTAATTCAAGATTTGTTACATCGTTTGACTCCTAAAAACGTAAAAGGTGAAGAAGATGCAGATGAAGAAGAAACTGCCGAAGGACAGACTAATAGCATAAGTGACTTTTTGGGTGAGCAAGTGAATGAACCTACCAAGAACGAGGAAGCTGAGATCGAAGTGGACGAAATGGAGGTTGATGCCGAAGGAGAGGAAGTTGAAGTTAAAGCAGAAATAACAGAGAAGAAGAATGGTGAGAATTTAGAAGGCGAAGAGATAAAATCCGAAGAAAAGAAGGGAAAATCTTCCGATAAGGATGCTACTACGGACGGGAAAAATGATGATGAGGAGGAAGAAAAAGAAGCAGGCATAGTCGATGAACTTGCTTATGCAGTTTTGGGTATTGCTTTGATTGCCCTTGGTGAAGATATTGGCAAGGAAATGTCTTTACGTCATTTTGGTCATTTAATGCATTATGGTAATGAACACATCCGTCGTATGGTTCCTTTAGCGATGGGTATTGTTTCCGTTTCTGATCCACAAATGAAGGTGTTCGATACCTTAACTCGTTTTTCACATGACGCCGATTTAGAAGTTTCAATGAATTCAATTTTCGCTATGGGTCTATGTGGTGCTGGTACTAACAATGCAAGGTTAGCTCAACTATTAAGACAGTTGGCAAGTTATTATTCACGTGAACAAGACGCTTTGTTTATCACCAGATTAGCACAAGGGTTATTGCATCTTGGTAAAGGTACTATGACAATGGATGTGTTCAACGATGCACATGTTTTGAATAAGGTGACATTAGCATCAATATTAACTACCGCAGTTGGTTTAGTATCGCCAAGTTTCATGTTGAAGCATCATCAATTGTTCTACATGTTGAATGCTGGTATAAGGCCAAAGTTTATTCTAGCATTAAACGATGAGGGAGAGCCAATAAAGGTTAATGTGCGCGTTGGTCAAGCAGTGGAAACTGTCGGCCAAGCAGGCAGACCAAAAAAGATTACTGGCTGGATTACGCAATCCACTCCTGTTTTACTAAATCATGGCGAAAGAGCAGAACTAGAAACTGATGAATATATTAGTTACACAAGCCATATTGAGGGCGTAGTAATTTTAAAGAAGAACCCTGACTATCGTGAAGAGGAGTAAACTGAATAGCTTTTAGGCAATATCAACCAGAATAGGAAAAAAATTCAAAACCATTTTAAATAAATATATATTTATATAGTTGTACATTTTTTTCTCTTACTTAATATAATATGATTTTTAGATAATAAAAGAAAACGTGCATATATACATACACATGTATCTCAGATATCTCATTATATCTATTAGTAAATATGGATGCGCTTATCTAGCTCGTAAAAACGGAAAAGGAAAGCCTGGTTTGAGCGCTTACTGAAATTCAGAAGCTTTACCGGCCATCAATAAACCAACAATCAAACCTAATAAACCTAAAATGGACCCGAAAATTTCAATGACCAAAATTTTAACAAACAATGCGGAATCAGCAGCATCGGAAATGGCAGCAGTCGCACCGGTGATACCGACAGCGATACCACAAATCAAATTGGAAGCACCGACAGTGATACCTGCCCAGAAAAGAGAATAACCAGTGTACAGGTTTGATTTCGAGTACATGTTCTCAGCAGTAGCCACAGTCAATTTCGAAGAAAAGACAATGGCAATAATCAGACCGTAAATGGCAACCACTTCACAGAAAATAATGGAAATTAAATTCTTGGTGGTAATCCTTGGAGCACGCACACCGGCACCAATCATGGATGAACCAGTAATGAAAATACCCCATGCTGCCCCCACGACACTTAAGCCTACACAAAGGGCAATACCAAGATTGGCCCACATATAAGGGGATGTCCTTAACAAGAACTTCCCGAAATTAATGTCGGATCCATGTCCAGTGAAAAGCTTGTACAAACCGTACACTATTACTACTATTAGCACCAAGTAATATAGGAAGTGGGAGAAGGAAAACTTCCCCAAAGACATATCATCATCTTTAGATTCCTTGTTCATTATCTTACACGCTCTAGCTCCTGTATTTTATTCGCCTTCCGGTGAGAAAAAAAACACCTGTGGATATTACGTTGAATGATACTTGTGGCTAAATCAATCAACTGGCCTTGGCTATGAGTCTTTTGAATTGAGACTGAAAACAACTTCGATTCATTATCTGTATTGTTAATGGTTGTGAAATTTCGTTCTTTTCACTTATTTTTTATTTTCGAAATAGATAGAAAAGACGGGTAACGGAAGAAGACTCGGCATAATAACCGTTAACGGTCAATTACAGTATGTATATGGTCTACAATAGTATTTAACACAGTATACTAGGGGTAAAGGACATTTCATTGCTGTTCGACGCTAGCACCATCGTAGGCAGGCTCCAGTAGTTTCCAGGAGCACTTGATGCCGTTTTTGGCGAACCTGTTGATAATTTCTTGAGAGATTTCTTCGAAATTCTCAGTGGCCAAAGCCAAGATAGTTGGGCCTGCACCTGACAAGCAGATACCCAATAGGCCAGGGTATGTGGATGGGGTGACACATGATAAGATTTCCGTGAGACCTGGGATCAATGTCTTTCTATAAGGTTGGTGGACACGATCTTGCATAGCAGGGTAGATTAAGTCGGCATTAGGTGGGTCCATGGTCAAAGCTGTGGTCAAGACGGCCAATCTTTGTAGATTGAAAACCAAGTCCTGGGTTGGGTAGGCTTTTGGAAGGACGCCTCTGGAGTCGGCGGTGGACAACTCGAACTGTGGGATGATCGCAGTACATTTAATGGCGGGGTTCCATTGGTATTTGACATGTCTACCGATATCGGTGGGAGGTAATGGGGGAACCAGACCGGTATCTTCACCACCAGAAGGTTCTGGAAGCACCTCAGCCAATGGAATTTCACGTCTTTCAACCTCTTGTGGGGTCAAGTCCCTTAGGAATGAACCGCAAAAGCCTCCCATCATAGCAGCGGTGATGTTGTCTGGATGACGTTCAATCATCAAACAGTAGTCTAACATACGTTGCTTAGAGAAACCCAATTGGGCCACTTCGTTACCTAAAATAACACCTGCCACAACTGCTGCACCAGAGGAACCCAATCCGCGGCCAAGTGGGATTGGGTTGGAGACGTGAACTTTGGTTCCGGAGGGGAAGTTTCTAATATTGTTGCAACGCAACACATATAACGCAGTCCTGGTAATCAGGTTAGCATCAGAACGCAATGGGACCGTAGAATAGCCTTCACTTTCTTTAGTGTAAGATAGCTTGCAGTTGTTGGGATCGTCGTTTGTTTCCTGAGCTTGGCTGGAGTCGATGGTGACATCTAACTCCAAGAATAGAGAAAGACCGACACCAAGAACATCATAACCAGGGCCGATATTGGCGGAAGAAGCTGGAACTTTAATTTTGAAGGCACGAACCATTTTCTGTAGTCCGTATATCTACTTTATGCTACTGTTATAACCATTAGGCAGGTTAGAAGTTCACTTGTTTTTATCACCATATCTTTTCGAGATGATGACTCTTGCACAAATTTTTCATCCGGCGTGAGGGCGTATCGAGAATGAACAATTCAGGTGAAAAAGCCTACACAGGTGGACTAGAAGAAAGGTGTTTCAGGGCCGGTGGTCAAATTAATGCAAAGCAGAGAGCTGATTAATAACAAAAGATGCTAAGGAACGGCGTTCAGAGGTTGTACTCTAACATCGCTAGAACCGATAATTTTAAGCTTTCGTCACTAGCGAATGGACTGAAAGTGGCGACATCAAATACTCCTGGACACTTTAGTGCCTTAGGCCTATACATCGACGCAGGATCACGGTTTGAAGGTAGGAATTTGAAGGGTTGTACACATATCTTGGATAGACTAGCATTCAAATCAACCGAACACGTCGAGGGGCGAGCAATGGCAGAGACGTTGGAGTTACTGGGTGGGAATTACCAGTGTACCTCGTCTAGAGAAAATTTGATGTATCAGGCTTCTGTGTTCAACCAGGATGTGGGTAAAATGCTTCAATTAATGTCAGAAACTGTGAGGTTCCCTAAGATTACTGAGCAAGAACTGCAAGAACAGAAGCTGTCGGCAGAGTATGAAATCGATGAAGTTTGGATGAAGCCAGAATTGGTATTACCTGAGCTGTTGCACACAGCAGCATACTCCGGAGAAACTTTGGGGTCCCCTTTAATCTGCCCTAGAGAGCTCATTCCTTCTATTTCTAAATACTACTTATTGGACTACAGAAATAAATTCTACACCCCAGAAAATACTGTTGCGGCATTTGTTGGTGTTCCTCATGAAAAGGCATTAGAGCTTACAGAAAAGTATCTCGGTGACTGGCAATCTACACACCCTCCGATCACCAAAAAAGTTGCCCAATATACGGGCGGGGAAAGTTGTATTCCACCAGCACCAGTGTTTGGGAATTTACCAGAATTATTCCACATCCAGATCGGATTTGAAGGTCTCCCTATAGATCATCCAGACATCTATGCTTTAGCAACATTACAAACTTTACTTGGAGGTGGTGGTTCTTTCAGTGCTGGTGGGCCAGGAAAGGGGATGTATTCTCGTTTGTATACCCACGTTTTGAACCAGTATTACTTTGTTGAAAATTGTGTTGCGTTCAACCATTCTTATTCGGATTCTGGTATTTTCGGTATTTCATTATCTTGTATACCGCAGGCAGCTCCTCAAGCGGTTGAGGTAATTGCACAGCAAATGTATAATACATTTGCTAATAAGGATTTGAGGTTAACTGAAGACGAAGTATCCAGGGCCAAGAATCAGTTGAAGTCTTCACTACTAATGAACCTAGAGTCTAAACTGGTAGAATTGGAAGATATGGGTAGACAAGTTCTCATGCATGGTCGCAAAATCCCAGTCAACGAAATGATAAGTAAGATCGAAGATTTGAAGCCAGATGATATCTCACGTGTTGCCGAAATGATATTTACGGGAAATGTAAATAATGCTGGCAATGGTAAGGGTAGAGCTACTGTTGTAATGCAAGGAGACAGAGGATCCTTTGGAGATGTGGAAAATGTACTGAAGGCGTATGGATTGGGTAACAGCTCCTCCTCCAAAAACGATAGTCCCAAGAAGAAGGGTTGGTTTTGAACAACTTTAGCAGTACTTTATTACTTTTATTTTGGAGATTTCAAGATAGGAAAAAGACTTTATTTCCGCTGCTTATCTATTGAATCGGTTATTTTCTTTATTTTATGTACCACCTTTAAGACTACTACCGAAGGATACGGGGTGAAAGAGTTCATGCCACTTAGTATATAACGCTCGTGTCGTCTTTTTCTGTTAATAATGCATATTCTCATTCTGTATATACAAAACATCTCATCATTATTTTTTAATATAAAGGATATAAAGTCTTCCAAATTTTTAAAAAAAAGTTCGTTAACTGAAAATTTTACTCTGTGCATTGCTACTATCAATATTTTTCGAGCCTATCATGGTAGATTCATAACGGCTTTTCCAGAATTCAATTTCTTGGGCCATTTCCTGCACTTTGTCGCGGTAAGAAGAATTATCTCTAATGGATTTCTTCATCTCAAGCTCTTGTTGAGAAATGTACTTTTCTAAGTCAGAGATTTGAGCCTCATATTTCAAAGTAGCTTCCTCAAATTCGCTTCTATTTTTATTCGCTAGTTCTATTACATCTGTTTGTTGGGAGTTCTTAGTTTGTAACTCTTCCACTGCTCTCTCCAAACTCTTGTTCTTTTTCATTTCTTCATATTTCAAGTCCGTTTCTAGGCTTACCATATTTTCCAATTCATGAATCTTTGATAACCATGCGTTTTTTTCAGTAGTGTCTGATAATCTTTCATGCAAATTTTTTAGTTGAAGCTGTAAGTCGGTGTTGAGCTTTTGTAAAGTTTGATTTTCTTCATATAAATCAATATTCTTCTGCTTCTCATCATCAAATTTATCTTTATATCCATTGCAGCTGGCCTGTAATGTCTTAACCAACTCCCCATTCCTTGAATTTTGTTCCATTTGCAGTTGTAGTGTTTCCTCCAGATATTTGATTTTTTCAGTAATCTCTTTATTCTTTTGTGTGGAACTTGAGAGTGCTGCGTTTGATATCTGTAGCGCATCAGTCTTTTGATTTAAGTCAGATTCCAATTCCTGCTTGATTTTAGTCAAAGACCCTATCTTGCCTTTAAGAGACTCGCATTCAGTATTGAGTGCCTCGTATTTCTGATAAAGTTCTTTTTCTGCAAGAGAAATAGCATCTTTTTCGTTGTTCAACATTTCCACCACTTTTGTATAATGATCGAGCTGCTTCAGCAGATCGGAGATTTTTGCTTCAGAATCATTAGTCGAAGTTTCCAGTTTGTACTTAAGGGTTGCAAATTCTTTTTTTAAGTTCGTTTCAGCTTTTAAAGAGCAGTTCAATTCTTCCTTTAATCTATTAATCTCATCCGTGTATTGGGATCTATCTTCTACAGCGCTCAATCGCTCCTTTAAATGGGCCAAATCATCACTCAGGATTTTCTTTACATCTTGGACTCTCTTCAACTCCAGCAGAGTTTCCTGTAGTTGCATATCTGAGTCATTTCTTTCCATTTCTCGCTCCCAGATTAACTTTTCCTTTTGCTTATTTTGAGTTTTCAATTTTTCAATGATAGACGCCATATTCTTTACGTCCTCTTCAGCTTGTTTTAGTGCATGAATATGTTCTCTTAGCCGCAGTTCATTCCCTTGCAGATCGTCCATGCAGTTTTCAAATTGCTGTTTCTGCTGTTTTATGGTGGATGATAGTAGTTCTTTTTGGCGTTCCGTAGATTCAAGGTCTTTCTGTAATCTGTCTAATTGTTCACTAAGTAGGGCTTCTTTGGATTTTGATTGCCTAAAGTCAAGAGTGAGTTGGCTCAATTTTCCATTTGATTCATTTAATATTTCTTGGAGCTTGTAGTTTTCAAGTTTATAATAGCGAATTTCTTCTTCATATTTTGAAATGCTATCACGGTTCTTTATAATATCTCCGACAGGTAAATTTGTTCGATCACGTAAAGGCATGGTTTTTAGCTTGTCTTCCAAGGATTTGACTCTTTCTTCACTGGCTTCGAACTTCAGTTTGTAAATATCAGAAGATGACAGGGAGCTTTCCCCTTGGATCTTTCTAAATTTACTGTGTAAAGCAGATATGGCATTTTCTGCATCGTAGTGAGCTCTTGTTTCGATATCCAATTGTCTTTTTAAATAATCGATCTCAAGCATTAATTTGTTAATATCAGACTCTTTGTCAGGGCAGTTATTTAGCGGCTCATTTAGAATACTGTCCAAAGGAATACTAGGGTCCATATCCTGGATCAATTTTTTTAGTTTCTTCATTTGTGCCTTAATCTTTTGGTCCTCAAAAGACGAAGATGCTAGTCTTGTTTCAGTGAATCTCAATCTAGAAATTAAGTTCTTCTTCTCTTCAATTTCATTCTCTAGATTCCTAGTTATTTCAGTAAACGCTAATTGAAGGTCATAGTATTTTTTTATTATATCTTCTTTGTCAAGTGGATAATCTGAATACGATGTGGAACGTCTAGTAGACGAAATATTCGTTTCTACAGAATTTCCTGATATTCTTTTGTTTAAGTATTGATTTAAGGATATTTCCTGTGACAACCGAGCTTCCAATTCTTTAATTTTACTATCGTTCAGAGACCCAACCAGGCTGTTTCTTTTCTTTTGCTCTTGTTCCTTCGTTTCTCTTTGGAAGTTGGAATATTCTTCTTTAATCTTTTGATAGTTAGATTTATACTCGATAAGTTGGATTCTTGTCTCTTTTAGTTCAGCAGTAATTTTACCATGTTCGCTAACTGCGTCATCTCTTTGCTTGGAAAAAGTAGCAAGCTCTTTTTTGTGATTATCTATTTTTTCTTTCATCTTTAACAGTTCACTTTCCTTATTTTTCAACTGGTTATTCAGTGCTGCCTTTTCTTTCTTGAAATTCTCATTTTTCGAACGCAAATCTGAATTTTCTGTTACAAGGGATTGTAGTCTTGACATCGCAATGTTACAATTTTTCTCTAAAGTGACCAATTTTATGTCAAGATCTTCTTCTGAGGAACTTAACTTATCGTTGAACGATTTTATTTCTTCCTCTTTCGAGTTTATGACATCTTTTAATCTCTTTATTTCGTTTTCTAGCTTCAATTTAGATTCTTTGATTAATGACTGGGAGCTCTGTTCCTTAGAAATGTCACAGTTCAAGTCTGATATTTGCTTTATTAGTTCGTTATTCTTTGAGTGTAATTTCTCTAAGGTCGCCTCCCGTTCTTTAATAGTTTCTTGAAGACCTTGGATTTTTTGATGAGCTTCTTCAAGATTTTGCGCAACTTCTAGTTTTTCCCTGCTAATTTCATCCTTTTCAGAAACAAGGTCATCGAATTGTTTTTGTAATGTTTCTGAGCTGGTTTTAACTCTATTTAATAAGCTCTCATTTTTTCTTAAATTCTCTTTCTCCTGATTTAGCAAGTCCTGCGTATTTTCCAACTCATTGGCAGTTTTTTGGTTCTTTTCTTCCAAAAACTTCTTCTTAGATTCCATTTCTTGAAGGTCGTTCTTCAGTTTATTAATTTGCTCGTTGAATTTTTTGGTTCTGGTCATGTCATTGGATGATATTAGAAGTGGCTTGATCCTGATAAATAAACTAAACCAAGGATCTTCCTTCACCAGTCTATTATATAATCTGAAGGTATTACCAATCACCCTTGTTTTCTTTAATTTTTGTAGATGGTACGTTATTTCTTTTCTTACTGTGTAACCTCGTATAGTTGCTGTTAGTTTAATCATAATATTATTCAGCTTAACATCTTTTTGTTTTTCCAAATCTGCCAATACTCCAGCTTTGAAAAACAGTTTAGTATTACCAATTTTATAAACTTTCGTATCCAGTTGCAAAGACGTTAGAAGAAACTCACAGTTTTGTTTGGTACTGGCTTTTAATTTAGAACTGAAAGTCGTGGTGGTTGAATTTTCAGGATACAAGATCCTATACCGCTGGAAAAATTCTTGGAATGCTATCCTATTTGGGTAACCTTCTCTGGCAAGTCTAATACCCTCTAGCACACCATTACAACGTAATTGATCTAAGATTAACCTTCTGTTAAATGTTTTCGCTTTTTTCACGTTGTTTGGAATTATACAACGAACAAAATGTGGGTGGGTAGAAGCTAGTTGATTTAGTAATGTTATCTGTTGTTCTCTATGGCGTGATGATGTAGTCTTGAAGGTACTTGTCCTAGCTGATTTCTTAACTTCTTGGTTGGAGATGTTGGCTTCCACACCAGCACTAGAAGATTTTTCGCCCTCTGGCTGGAACAGTTTTGAAATGATATCGTTTTGTGAAGAAGACAACAAAGACAAGAGATTATCGTTTAAAGGATCTTTGTTTTTGGATAACCAGCTTTCCACAGTGTATTCCACATCCCCAGCATAGTGTTTCAAAATGAACCCATTTTTTAATCTTGAACGTTTAAACTTTGAAGAGTTTTGGTCCCAAGTTGAGATCAGTTTAGAGTAGAATGACTCATCAGTGGATTTGGGCAAAACGGCTTCCTCATCCAATAACGGTAGTACACCGGTCGGTGGCCCCTTGCTTTCGATCAAATCAATCGTCAGTTGCAAATCTTTTCCGTAATCTATATAATCCCACTGAATGTTTTCCTTTAAATATTCGCTCTGTTCTAAAACAAACATATGGTTATTAAAGAACTGCTGTAATTTTTCATTTGTATAGTTGATGCATAATTGTTCAAAGGAATTATTTTCGAATATTTCAAAACCAGCAATATCCAACAATCCAATGTAATTCAAAGTTGCACTCCCATGGTCCAAGTTTTTATTAATCATATCCACAATATATCCGAACAACCGCTCATAAAGATTTCTTGATAAGGCATTTAGGATGAACTTAGCTTGTTGGGAGTTTTTGGACTGTGAAACCCACTCTTTTCCGGCTTTTGATCTAGGCCTTAATATGGCAGTTTGGAAATCTTTTTCGTCCACGCCTAAATTGCTACAAATTGCGCTAACATCATTTTTGAAGGATGCTTGTTCTGCTCTGTCTGATACGAACTCGATGTTACCGATTAATAAAATAATTGCCACTACTTGAAATATCCATCTTATTTGATCTTTTGAAAACCCAATAATATCCAATGCCGAGAGCAATTCTTTAAAATTCTCTACGTCGTTGATTCCTGGTATAATATCCTGGTTAGAGTTGGATAAAATTTTGTAATCTTTTACGTTCCTAGATTTAAGGCGTAGATTTTTCAACTCAGAATCGTCTAAACCGGATAATAGTTGGTAAAATATATGATAATTTCTTTCTTTCGAATTTTGATGAACAATTCTTGATTTCTCTAAAAGGTACCACTCGATATGCGCACCATTGATCATACCATGTTCATTAAATTCTATCTTTATGAATTTACCGAATCTTGAAGAATTGTTATTTCGTACAGTCTGTGCATTACCAAAAGACTCTAAGATAGGGTTACTTTGTAGAATTTTCATTTCGAAGCTTTCTACAATAGAACTACCACTAACAGGAGCTATATTGGAAGGAGAACCAGAAGTTATAGATGCTAGATATTGTAGAATCTTTTTCGTATTTTCTGTCTTGCCCGCACCGGATTCACCAGTGACTAAAATAGATTGATCTTTTCCTTCAGATAAAAGATTCTCATAGGCTTCTTCTGCAATTGCAAATATATGCGGCGGTAGTTTTTCATGGGAGTTTTCATCCAAGCTGCTCTTTGATAACCTGTTATGCTTGTTGTGGTACAAGTTTATATGGTCTTCAGAATATAAATTCAAATTGTGATAAGGGTTAATCGCCACTAAAAATAAGCCGGAATAGGTGTATATTAGATCACAATCGTACCTCTTTTCTAGGTTATAAAGCACAGACGGCTCATTCAAATGGGTTAACTCAGACATATTCTCTACTTTGTCAAAAGTCGATGGGTTAACTGGAAATACATCGGATATTCGTACCTGCACTAGATTAGAAACCTCCGTGGAATCCAACGGGTGGACAATTCCTATTTGTTCTTCTTGGCCTGTAAATTTATTCTTGTTGATATCGGTACTCATCAGCTCCCCTTTTGCGAAAACTTCTTTCTCATCTGGTATCCAGACGATCATATTAGAACTGCAAGACTGCCCGCCGGTCATTATTGCTGTTGTTGTCCTGTCTAACCTTGTTATGATCTTCTAACCACGAAGTTCGCAGGATTCGAGGTGTAATCAAGAAAAAAAAGTAGTGTGGAAGAGTATGAATAAAGTAGCTGGTCATAAACAATGAACAATCAAAACAAATACACCAAGAAATTACAAATGTTTACGCAATTACCCTTTTGGGCTAAATGATGAAATCTCGAAATATTCCAAATTCCAAGGAGGGTAAGAAAAGCTATCTCAGCGTTACCCTGTGAATATTTTTCCGATTTTTTTTTTCACACCAAAAAAAAAGTAATGCTATACAATGACACATTTATGTAAAGGCTTTAACCCGGAAGAGAAAAGGGATATGTATGAAAATCAAATTCTCAAGAGGGGCTCGATTTTCAGCGACCTTTTCTTTTGATAAGTACCCTTTCTTGCTATACGAGGTGGTCCGATAATATGCCCCTCCTTTATCTTTTTGTTTAGCCTTTTGACTTCGTTTCCCAATAGCATAAAACCATCCATGTAAAGGTATAAGGCAAGGTTTGCCTTCCACCTTGAAGTACTAAAAATAAATTTTACTTTTGACGGAACAATGAATGCTGCAAATATTCCATTGCGTGATTTGAAAAGCTACAATATTTGAAAAGGCGATGTGTCGCTTTATGAGTCAAAAGTGCCCTAGCTTGAGAAGGAGGTGATGCGTTACTAATGCTGTAACAAAGAAAATTTTGCGGACGGTTCTAATCAATCTTACTGCGTCATGTCAGTGCGCTTTGTATGTCCTGCAGCAGTATTCGGGTAAGATCTTGACGGAGGAAAAAAATGCTTTAATACGTAATGGTGCAACGATCTTCAAAAGGGATACTCAGGCGTAATATCCCTTTGTAAAAGCTACGTCCATTTTAGAGGAGATATAGGGATTAAGATTAACGCTTTGTTTAAAAGCCGTGACCTTGATTATTAAACGCTATTTTTGTCGTCTAAACAATTTTTTTTTTTTGCACTTCTGATAAGTACAACTTGTAGAAGTTATTTTTCATAAGAACATCAAAGGCAAAAAAAATGTCGTAGAGATCGTCTATGCTTGTCTTCTTTGAAAAATCCTTTTCAAGTACTTACCTTAACGATCGGCTCGTTACTTATTATTTAATTTCAAAAAAATCTAAGAAATTTTCAAAGGAATATATACAGAGAGAACGTATATAAAGAAACGCTGAGCATGTGAATTGTATCTAGAGAAATTGTTGAGGTTCTGCTCTGTGTTGGCTATCCTATATTTTTGTCTTTTTTTCTTTTAATTATACCGTATTAGGTCAAACGCTATGAGTGCTCGCTTATCATACGGCGCAAGCCTTGCGTCAATCCCAAGATGTTTCGACTTGAAATCTTCGAAGATTACTGTAATGGGGGATGATCATTATGGAAAAACTTCTCTAGTTCGCAGTTGGCTAGGTAGTTCATTTCAAATATCAGATGCTAATCGTTGTAGGGTTTCGGACCTCTACCACAAGACAATCCAATTTGACACTTTCGTAAAATACTATCGTACCTTTGGCGTAAAAGGACAGTTGCCGAATTATGTGGATCTTAAAGCTAAAAACTCTGGCACAATTTATAAAAGTTGTGGCAATTTCCTAGAAGAGCGCCTGATCAATGCCAATAAATCGACTGCTCAAAGACGCACCAGTATTGATGTTCAAGTTTTCGATACCAATCGAATGGAGGTTTCGTACCTTTCGGAGCTAACTACTCTTCAAATTAAGCAGTCTGATGCAATTATATTATGTTTCGATTCTACTAATGACAGCTCTTTTGCCAGCTTAGAGTCTTATATTTGTATTATTCACCACGTACGTTTGGAATGTGAATTGGTTATTCCAATTATTATAGCGTGTACGAAATGTGATCTTGATTCGGAAAGAACAATTACTCATGAAAAGGTTTTAACATTTAACCAAGAGTTGGGTTTCTCGCCAGGCAATTTTAGACTATTTTGAGACATCTTCCAAGTTCAATGTAAATGTTGAAGATTTGTTCTTGGCAGTACTATTGAAGATTGAAAAATCTAAAAGTGATCGCAGGAAACTTTTGCAAGGGTTTATAAGCAAGATGTATCCGCTGGAGAATTCGCCTCTCTTACGTGACAAAGGGAAGACCGGTGTTATTGAAACTGGAGGAGGAGGTAATACAAGCTTCGAAAGCCATTCAGTAACAACTACTCTAGATGAACCAAAAAAACCTACAACAAAAAAGGGTGAACAAACGCCAACGAAAACGTGCTTGGCTAAAAACGCTACCACTCGAAGGTCAAATGAAAGTCCATCGAATGATGAAAAGAAAAAAATAAAAAAAGGCATAATAGCCTGCTGCTTAATGTGAAAATAAAAAACAAGAAGAACATGTATATATATGTACTTTATTAGAAAGTGAAAAGATCTGTTCATTGTGACAGCTATCTACTTATTATCTATTTTATAAATCCCATAAATTCTTTCCATATTACTTACGTCTATTATAACCTTCCGCGTAAAAAAGAAATATTGACATCCTTTCTTGTATTTAGCCCATACATTTTCACCCATGCACCATTGAATTATAAAGAAAAAAATTTAATAAAAATCTGCCGGGGAAATTTCAGAAGAAAAAAGGAAGGTGTGTTCGCATTTAACACGGGCCACCATAAACTTTTGTTTGCCACCCATCTAGACGGGATCCGCCCCGCCCAAGGCTCTCTTCCTCTAGCTAGGCAATGTGGCTCTCGGAAAGGAAACTCCCACCAGGACGTGGTGGGAAATGCAGCAATTCCCCTCTGCTTCCCGCTGACCTTTCTTGGGCCCAGTTTAGTAAGTATGCTCTCATCTTTCATGTGTGCTGTAACTTGCAAGTCATTAACACTATCTATAATTGATATTAGACGTTAAAAGTTCTATATAGCATTTGCTTTTATTTAGAGAATACGAAAACACACCAGATAATTAGTGCATATATATTAGATCAATATGGTATGTGAAAGAGATATTAAACATAAGATGTGAAGGAAACAGAAGAGAACAATATTTGAGGAATGAATTCGGATGAAATTCTAGTAGAAGAAAAAAGCCTAAAATAAAAAGAAAGAAAGGAAAATAAAGCAGTAATCAACCTCTGACATTTGATAGGAGTATGCGTTTCCGCAAAATCAACAAATCATGCATTAAACTGGTAACGGAGACTTTAAAGACGTGCAAAGAAAGCAATTAATTTTTAGATAGGGAATTGAAAGGCTCTGTATAGCAGAAAATTTGAGATCTACTGTGGAGATAAGCATATGGTGTTGAGTTATGGGTAATCTAACAATAATAGAAACTTATAGCAGTTGAAGATGGCGGATCATGATGCCGGATACTGCTGGGTAATGATTTATCCTTCTTTTTTTGGAGCACAAATGCTCACTTTTTCCTGTCTCCTCTAACTTTTCTGATGTATCCTACCCAACCCTACAGTTTTCAAATTACTAACATCAATTTTTTTGTGAAACGACTTTCGTTTTCGTTTCTATTTATTTCATTACAGGTTTTAGTTCAAGATTTGTTGCACCCAACTGCTGCTTCTGAAGCCAGAAAGCACAAGTTAAAGACTTTGGTTCAAGGCCCAAGATCCTACTTCTTGGATGTCAAATGCCCAGGTTGTTTGAACATCACCACTGTTTTTTCTCATGCTCAAACTGCTGTCACTTGTGAATCATGCTCTACTGTCTTATGTACTCCAACCGGTGGTAAGGCCAAATTATCTGAAGGTACTTCTTTCAGAAGAAAGTAAGTTAATTTATTTTTTTGTGTAGTTAAAATCATCTTCTTTTATCTAAATATATAAATATAAATTTACTTTTAATCAATTAAATTAACCTTTTAGAATCGGAAAGGATACGCTAAGGAGGCGATGTTGAAGTAGGTCGGCAGGTTCATTATATATTTAAATAATGAATTTTCCAATGATGTTTAAAAGGAGAGGAACATTCTTGACATTGTTAATCTTATGATCAAAGGCACAATCCGTAGGAGAGGAGGTTTTGTCATTTGAATTGTATCGTACAGTAAGTTTCTCTAGTATTCTTAGTAATGACCATAAAAGTGCAGATATAGTCCTCGACCCTGTAGCCACAGTTAGCTGCTGTGGTGTTAAACAAAGGCATTTCATCCGAGCGTAACCTCTTTGTAGGAGTTAAATGGAGTATCGTGATAGAGCCCAATACTATATCCACAATAGTGATAATGATAGTAACATTTGATACATCGAATACCCTAATAGTAATACCAGTCACATTTGGTTAGAAATCGCTGGTAACATTACTGATACCATTTTTTGGTATTAAAATCTATACTGTAAGTGCCAGAAGCATAAATGATGCACCTGGAATTACATGTATACATGTTATTGCAATGGTCATTATACCGGGCATAAATGTCACTGGAAATAGTGAAAGCTGCTGTTAGGAATAAGGTTTTAAAATAACTCAATAACCGAACCAGAATTTTCTTATTTTTTTCACTAAGGATAATTGTTTCTGTCTGAAATTATATAAAACACATGCGGATTAGTTCACCTTAAATACCACCAATACAATAGAAGATTGGGTAGTCACGATATATTTAATGTGACACCCATTTTACTCATATATATGACTTGCACTCTAATGTTCAACTAATAGGGCCTTACCTCAACTGAACTATTGTCTCCCTTGCCAGAACAACATTTCTGTCTTCTGCAAAAGGCACACCCATGCAAAAACATATACGAAATGAACATAAATATACGGTGTGCGTATTCACATTGTTAGCATAGCAACAAACGGTGTATTAATTGCAACTATATTAATCTTATAAAAAATTTTTAAAGTGTCGAATATTAATGATTATTAGTTCCAACAATAATAAAGTCAAAAAGCTAGTTACCTTCCTTCCAATATTTAATTTTGATCAACCTTATGGTATTCCTTATTTCTTTAATACCACTCATTCTGTTGTATCTCAAAATGAGATACGTCAGTATGACAATACGTCATCCTAAACG
>ERZ794947.65-NODE-65-length-63064-cov-123.960260_pt1 | contig 63064 bp, 39 predicted proteins | sample MGYA00511908_ERZ794947 | MGnify/ENA primary metagenome ERZ794947 (study PRJEB30137, sample SAMN04331400) | food metagenome | isolation source: control ferment replicate 2c | study: EMG produced TPA metagenomics assembly of the Comparison of meta-barcoding and...
GAAACACCAGCAGACCTGCAATACAACCGCAACCAGGAAACAGGTGAATCTACCCTCTGTAGAGCCAAGTTTTACGGAGTGGAGGTAAGAACTTGGTCTAGGTTGTACAATAGGGCCGTCTCTTCCACAACTCTTACGACTAATTTGAACAGCTACATAGCGCAATGGGTAGCATGGGCCGTTCACGGGAGCGGTGACAAGAAGTTTTGCGGCAGCCAGGAGTTCACGAATATCTTTTTTGATGGGCAAGAGGGTTGGAGTTTGTTTGTCAAGACGTGGTCAACAAACAGTAGCTGTGATATTACAGCCTCTGAAGGAAATTTAACATGTGCAGTTCGTGTTTCAGTATCCAGTATGCACAATCACGGCAAGACAGCGTTTTGTGTTACCTATAGCCACGGTGATTCTTGGCGTGCCGAGCTGAGAGTAGTTGCCAATGATGCTTGGTCTCATTATTATCCCTGGAGTATTGACTGTCCAGAAGTTGATAAAAATAATATGGCTATTAATGATTGTTTTGATCAGGCGCAAGGTTAACGATTGAGTTTCCCATAATTTTTACCGCTCTCCTCTTGGTTGAGACGTATGCGAAAAGCTAATTCGACGTTTTTTATTGTAAAATCGTACACTTTTGCAGGCAATTCTACATATTATATAAGATCTAAGTCGGATCTTGAGACTTTTGGTGAACTTTGAGATGATTGTTGGGATTCCGTTGTTGATAAAGGCAATAATATTATGTATACAGAATATACTAGAAGTTCTCCTCGAGGATATTAGAATCCTTACAATGGACTTGATATTTCTACATAAAAATATTACGATTATTCCTCATTCTGTTTTTTATGTTTCACCATCCAACAGATCTAAACTCATTTCTTCAGGTATTTATAACTTTGATTGGTTCATCTTAGGCATACTCAATCTTACCTTTTTCATGCGTGTAGGAACGAAACTCTAAAATCATCTACGGGTTAAAATTGCTTATACGGAGGTACCCCGTGTTGAGATCCAACACATACAGAAATTCTGGGCACATGGCGCAGTTGGTAGCGCGCTTCCCTTGCAAGGAAGAGGTCATCGGTTCGATTCCGGTTGCGTCCAATGAAATCTTTTTGTACCAAGTTTTTCTCTGTTTTTGTTAGACCGCAAGCGAGTTTACCGAATCACAGCCCACCTCACCCCACAGGAAAACAGCAGCAGAACGGCTGCTAAATGACTATTAACAATAAGAGGTTTTCGGCTACTTTCGCTGCTTGCTCGTTAAATCCGTTCACTGGTAGCGAACCTCAACGACAGATGTCTATGTATGCTATACGTAAAATCACCCCCATTATGGCCATTTTATGTGTCGCCACTGCTACACACCCACCGATGTGTATGTACTTCTAATATCTAACCAGACCAGACCCCACGCTTTTTCTGGCATCTCCTGCTGCCATCTTGGTGTAGTGAGCGGAAACTTTAAACATTAAACAGAATGGCGGCGACTTTGAGATTTGGGCCCGCTGACGCTGAACGAAAAGAAAAGACCTTCATGAAAAAAATATTTTGCGGCAAAACGTCATCGGAGAACACAGCGCAGCGAGAATGTGGTGTTAGCCAGACCCAGCAGTTTGCGCACCTGGCATGGATGGATGCAGATAGGTAGTGTTCGATGCGCAAGAGTCCAATCTTCTCCTCGCCATTTGCACCGGCGGATGTAACACTATATTTTCATTGACCTTAGCGGTTTTCTTTCTTTGACATGTAACATCATCACTTCAAGCACAAACAAAGAACTGTATACACAGACCACAAACTTGCATATCATTCTAACATCGGTGTTATAATAGCGTAGGTGCTCTTATCACTGCAAAGTTCATAGAAAATCCGTATTGTATCTCCCTTCTCCATCAGCAACACAGATCTACTTATCATATAGAACATGAAGGACAGTGTAGACTGCCCAAGCATTCTACCCACCGACCGCACTTCAGTGCTTTCCGAGACTAGCACTTTGGTCGGATCGAGTTCGCATGTATATTCGAGGCATGCTCCTATGAACAGTTATCATAACAGCATGAACAGCAACATATACCACAGCCCCAAAGCCAGTAGCCCTTTGGTGAGCTATAAGACATCTTCGCCGGTGTTATTGAAGAGGGCGACCGCTCCTGTCCTGCCAAGCTTCAAGCCCAAGGAACAGCGATATAATAAGCCGCAGGGTTGTTCGCTAATTACTGCTGTAGAACTGGGCAAGATTATTGAAACCTTACCAGATGAAAAGGTGCTCTTACTTGATGTTAGGCCGTTTACCGAACATGCCAAATCCATTATCACAAACTCCATTCATGTATGTTTGCCTTCCACGCTGCTGAGGAGGAAAAATTTCACCTTTTCCAAACTCTTGGACAACTTAACTCCTAGCGAGCAAAGCGTGTTGAAATCTAAACTGGCCATCGATAACCTTCGGATTATCATTTATGATAGCACCGCAAATCAAACGGAAAGTTCTGTTTCTTTACCTTGTTATGGAATAGCGTCCAAGCTAATAGAGTTTGATACTAATGTTAAAAAAACCGTGTCTATACTAATGTGTGGTTTTCCTCAATTCAAAATTCTATTTCCAGACCATATAAACACCAACACATTTAACTCAGATTGCATTAGTTCGGCTGAACCTAAAAGCCCCAAGACAAACCTTATGAACAGTCTACACAACACAGCGCCGCATATGACGGCGACAACACCACTATCGTCTCCGCAAATGAACCTTAAGTTGAAAGTTCCTGACGATAGTAGGTCAGATCATTCAAACTTTTCCAGTTCTCCCTCTCCGCGTAACGTCCTATCAGATTCTCCCATGTCTTCTTCTTCCCCCATATCTGCCTTATTTAAGTTCCAGCTGCCTGCACCACAAACAAACATAAACCAAATGTTCAAATTTTCGCAAAATGAAGAAATAATGGGTTTAGAGACGTATTTGAGTGCAGTCAACATCAAAGAAGAACATGAAAGATGGTATAATAACGATTCTGCCAAAAAATCTTTACAAAACTTCCAATTCCCAAAGAACCAAAATTCTCTAGAAAAGGACACTAATAAAGACAAACTAGGGTTTCAGATCAGATACGAAAACCTGAGCAAAAATTACGAAAAGGAGGTCATTGACTCCGTTATACCTGAATGGTTCCAGCATCTGATGTCAATACCCAAGATCGAGTTGGTTTCTCAGTTTCAAAAATTAGATTTTTTGGAAAAAAGGCGCTTGAACCATTCTGTCTCTTTCAGGAAGAAGGAAAACTCGTTTATACTTGAAAAGCCATCATCATATCCTGAACAGTTAACATCAACTTCTTCTTCAACAATCATGCCTCCAAAATTTCCTGACGTGAACAAAGTACAAAAGAGGTCGCATTCTCAGCCAATCTTCACTCAATACAGTAAATATAAATCGATGCTCAGCCTTGAATCAGATTCCGATTCGGAGTCAGATGACGTTATAATATCATCAGGCGTTGAATTAGGAGCCAAGAACAGGTACAAGGATATTTTTCCCTACGAGCATTCGAGAGTGATTCTAAAAAAAGGTTTGCAATCATCAAAAGGTATCAAGCATTCACATTCTACTTCCGATGGTGGCATCCTCGACAATTATATCAACGCAAACTATTTGTCTCTGCCAAGGTTTTCTGTAGAGCAAAATTCGTCATTTCAAACAACTACAACCACAACAAGAAGAGTGCGCTATATAGCGACGCAAGCTCCAATGCCCTCCACTGTACATGACTTTTACACATGCATATTGAATAATGGCGTTCCGTTGGTTCTCTCATTGACAAATGATTTCGAAAATGGCATTGAGAAATGTTATCGATATTGGCAAGAAGGTAATTATAACGGTATTCACGTTAAATTGTTAGAAAAAAAAATATTAAAGATGCCTAGCACTACTAGCATGAGGAAAAATACTATGGGAACACAAAATAGTAGTTTATATTCAGCTGGTGTTCAGGGAAATAGTAGTAACTATAGTACTGATAATGATAATGATAATGACAACAATAATAATAACAATAACAATAGTAATATTGCTGTTACTGCTGCTGCTTGTGATGGTGATGATGATGATGATGATGACGCAATTCTCATAAGAAAAATTCTGCTAACATATCATGATCAAGAGAAACCTTATGAATTGTTACAGATTCAGGTGAAAAATTGGCCTGATTTGGGCACTTTACTCAATCCTATCTCAATCTTACAAGCAATCAATGTCAAGAATCACATAATAGATACACTATTTGCCAGAAATTACTATCAAAACGACCAACTTCCTACCATTTTGGTTCATTGTTCCGCAGGTTGTGGAAGGACTGGTACTTTGTGTACCATTGATTCCATTCTATCCAATTTCGAAATGTTTGAAATGTTGCAGAAAGAGTTTGTTAAATTAAAATACCCGGCAAAGTTATTCGATCCAATTTCATGGACAATTAATATTTTTAGAAAGCAACGAATATCCATGGTCCAGAACATTAATCAATTTATTTTCATTTATGACTGCTTGCTATTTTACTTTAGATTACGTCTTGATGACATAACAGAGAGAACGGATGGTGATGGAAGTAACAAGGACAATATATCATTAAGTGCATTAATTGAACAAATCGAAAAATTAGAGATCTTGCAGACATTCGTGGATGATAAGTTGAAAGAATTGCCACAATAGTTAGGCTAATATGAATGTATTTGATCTCTATTTTATTAATACGAAACCCCTTAATAATTGATATTTTCGATACATATTTGGCAGTAGTTAGCTACGTAACAGAGTATTATTTTCATTTCAAGTTATGCATGAACTCTCTAATTTCACATACCATGCTACCACTACCCTTGGAGGTTTTGTTCATATCTTTTATAATAAAGCTAAAACCGAAAAGGTGAAGGGAAAAAAAACTATTAGAGCCTGTTTCTTGTATATAGTAGTATGTAATATTTGCTTTGTACGCTTAGTTCATCCCAATAGTAATTCATAAACAATCACCAGTATATTTATTCCAATTAATGGTACTACAAGAATAATATACGAAACGTTAGTAAAATTTTCTCACAAAAGGTGAAAAAGAACGGGAAACTGATGAAATGTAACTTTAACCGTTCTCCATCAACATAACATACTCCTCAGTAATGTCTGTACGGCGCCAATCAATTGAACAACCTTGGACTTCGTGGTATTTTGATCCTGACCAAAAACAGGTGTCTCATCATTTGATCTTCCAAGGCCAACTGCAAAAATCGGTGAAATAATGTATTAGCATATTCAATAAAGTTAGTATTAATTGTTGCTTTAAAATAAGTTGTTTATGGTTGCCTCTCCTGTTTACATACTTCTTCTTAAGAACCTTTCTTCGCTCAGTACTGCAACGGCATTAATCAATAATAAAATGACGTAAAATAGTCTACCTAGTCCAAACAGTACCATATCCCCTCTATATCAAAGTTTTCTCTTCCAAAAGGCTTCTTTTGTGAGTTCTTTCCTATTAATAGGTTTGAGTATATAAACCGCCAACTTATTGAGAAGGCTCCCAGTCCAGCTAATTTTTTGGATATACTGTACTTAAATGTAATCACGTGACTGTGACAAATGAAAAGACTGTGCAATGATCACGAAAGACAAATTTCGAGACATTACGAGCACTATGAGATTAAATGTAGAGAAGATGGATTACGGGGGTATTTTTACTTTTCTGATGATGCAATCTGAAGCACTTAGCCAACAATATTCTGTACCATTTTTCCGAGATTTTCTATTACGAAATGAATCCACGGATCTCTTAAAATTATTGATTATATTTTTTATTGGAAAAAGATACACATATTTATATATAGAAAACTAAACAATCCGTAAAAATGATTTAACGTTTTGAAGTTAGTTTGCTTAATCGGCGTTACGACGAGCAACCTTCTTAGCCAATCTCTTACCAGTACCGAAGATCTTCTTGTCTCTGTTCTTCTTTTGCTTTCTTTGTTGTCTGGAAGCCTTTTCAACCTTTTCAGCCAAACCGTATCTGACTAATCTGTAAGTTGGTTCGAACTTCTTAGCTTCGGCAACAGAGTTGTAGACCAAACCGAAACCAACAGACTTACCACCACCAAATTGGGTTCTGAAACCGAAAACGGAGACAGCGTCCTTTTCAGCCTTGTAGACTTCAGCTAATTTTTCACGCAATTCATCCTTGGAGACATTAGCTCTGTTTGGGTGCAAGACGTCGACGACGAATTGCTTTCTGGCCAACAATGGGTTGGAGATAACCTTTCTAGTACGGATAGTAACAGCGTCAGACTGAGAAAAAACAATTTAGGTAAAAAACCATTTTAAAAATTGTTAGTAAAATAGGTTCCAGTGTGGGGGAAATCTTTGGAAATGGCGTCCTTGAAAGATCCTTCCAGTTTTCATGATAGGGATAATAGTCCAAAAAAGGTTCCTGTAGCATAATGGTTAGCTAGATATCATTTTTTAGCGTTGAACTCTTAAAGCGGGATAAAATATTACGGGTCAGCTATTCGAGTGTTTAAATTTGAGTTATAAATTTAACCAATTACGATACGGATTTCACATTTCTTTTCACAATGATTGCCATTAATATATTAGCCAATAGTTGCTGTTACGCCACCTTAAATTTGCAAAACATTTCTTCTTTTACTTTCTTTTCTCGTTATGGTACCTTTATTGCCTTTTATACTAACTCATGGCAACTTTAACATGGAATATGGGACGTCATCTTTCATCTGAGCACTTTTTAACATACCATTTCTGCTTAATCTATGTTGGTTTCTTGAAATCTTTGTTTTGAACTAATACCTAACCATCCTCTAGCTCTTGAAATTCACTATAGTTATTCAATTCTTCTTCGCTGAGACAAAGTTAAAGCGCTGGGTGGACAACCGAGTGAAACTTCCTTCCAAAGGAAGCAGCCTTCTGGAGTATTCCGTTAGTGACTGCGTGGCCCCGCCTACAGGACGCTTAGGTGATGAATACTCGCCGAGGCGTAGGCTGCGGCATCGGACAATCATATTTTATGACAGTGGAAGAAGCGCAAGAAATGAAAAGAAAGTTGTAGGATGTGTGGGCTTGTAAATGTGTGGGTGTACAGTCCCGATATTGGCATACATTATCACATCGATAGAGTTTTCTGTTTATATATCTCTCTAGCACTTGTATCTACCTATAAAGATGAAATTTTGAAAAACAGAACTAGTGAGCAATTTGATCAATGAAACGAATTTGATTACTATATATTTCAATATACAATATCACCAAAAAAAAAAAAAAAAGTAAAGAAGGTAATTTCTCACCTATGCTTAAGAATGTAAATACATTGTTCATTAATGTTTATCACGTTATTATTTTTTTGTTTTGTTTTTTTTTTTTTGAATATATCCTTGTTAGATTTTATCTGTATGTCACGAGGCATTTTTCATTATTCTATAATGTTTATCATACATACCTTCAAAGAGCAGTCAACTCGGGCCTGAGTTACTTCAACGAATTGGCTTGTCAATGGCAATTCTGACAGATTTTGTTTGAGTGTAGTTACTTAAAGCAGCCTCACCCATTTCACGGCCAATACCTGACTGGCCGAAGCCACCGAAAGGAACATTTTGGTGGAAGTTGTTATAGGTATTTATCCAAACAGTACCAGCTTTCACTCTTTTGGACACATCAACAGCCTTGTTAATATCGTTAGTGTGAATACCTGCGGCTAACCCATATTGAGAATCATTTGCCATAGCAATCACTTCATCAACAGTAGAAAACTTGGATACAGTTACAATGGGACCAAACACTTCCTCCTTAACAATTCTCATATCTTCTTTGACATCAGCAAACACTGTTGGCTTGACAAAATAACCTTTACTGCCATGTCTGGCCCCTCCAGTCACAAGACGAGCCCCCTCTGATTTTGCTACATCGACATAGTCTAAAATTTTATGCAGCTGTTTGTCAGATGTTTGAGCACCTTGGAAAACTTCCTCATCAAATGGGTCACCGACCTTTAGTGACTCGGTGTAATCCTTTAGTTTTTGCAACACCTCCTCGTATACTGTATCTTGAATGTATATTCTGGAACCAGCGCAGCAAACTTCACCAGAGTTGTAAAAAATACCGAAGGCAATGTTCTTGACGGCTTTATCTAGATCAGCGTCAGCAAACACAATATTTGGTGATTTACCTCCCAGCTCCAAAGTGACTTTCTTGACAGTATCGGCAGCGACCTTCATAATATGGCGGCCGGTGGCAGTAGAGCCTGTAAAAGCAATCTTCTTCACGTCTGGGTGTGCACTCAATCTTTCTCCAACAACTCTACCGGAACCCGGAAGGATATTGACTACACCAGCGGGTATGCCTGCTTCCTGACACAACTGGGAAGCGAAAAGGGTAGATAAAGGTGTTGTTTCAGCGGGTTTCAATACGACGGTGTTACCTGTAGCCAGAGCAGGCCCAATTTTCCATGACCACATCAATAAAGGGAAGTTCCAAGGGATTATTTGGCCGCAAACGCCTAATGGTTCCTTAATTGAGTAGGTAAAATGGTTTTTACCTGTGTCAATAACGTTACCGTAGATTTTATCTGCCCAACCACCGCAAGAACGCAAGTATTTAGATACTAAAGCGACGTCACCGCGCGCACAAAACAATGACTTACCATTATCCATTGACTCAATGGCAGCCAGTGTTTCTTGGTGTTTCTCAACCAAGTCAGCGAGATTGAATAAAGCTTTAGCGCGAACCTCCGGCTCTACAATAGACCACTTCGTTTCAAAAGCTTTTTTAGCCGCTGCAACGGCTTCATCAACATCATCTTCCATAGCCTTGTATACAGTTGTTATCTTTTCTTCGTTAGATGGATTGATCACGTCAAACGTTTTCTTTTGCTTCGAGGCAACAAATTCACCATTGATGAATAACCCTGTTGGCTGTTCGTAGGTGAAACCATTTGGAAGAGTAATTGGAACGCGTAATGGTGCTTGAGAATAAAGACGTAACAAGCTTCTAGTGAATATTCTGGAATTCGGAGCTGCAGCTCTTGTGCGAGAAAGCATTTCTTCTTCTTTGGCTTTTTGTTAATGTTGTGAAGAAGTTTTCTGTCTTAACCACGTTTGATGAGACACTTATCGTATTGTTATATATGCTAAAAATGTCAAGAAGTCCTAAATTCAAAATAAATTAAGACGTTCTTTTTACATGGGGCTTATATAATCGTGTTTTGTTCTGTTCTTTGAAGCCATTCTCATCGAAAAACTCTAACAATCTGCGTAGTGATGAGTCAGAAGTCTTCCAACATTTTTAACGATACACAACCCCTCTCAGTTTGTGAAAAAAAAAAGAAAGAGAATAGCTTCCATCTTTTGGCGCCTTAAGCGGTATTCTAAAGGCTCCGCGAGCGAGCCTCTTTAACCTAATGCAAAAAAAAATTGTTACGCACGTTCCCGGCTTTTACCGTAATAGTAGTCAAGAGCTTAACTCTACGGCTAACAAGCGCTTGGTTGTACTACGCTCAGCGTACCATTAGGCCCTTGCTAGTCCGGTAGCGGCCAAAAAAAAAAATGGAACCCTTTTTGTATACTTATTTATCATTGATGTGTAAACGGCTTCTTAGGCTTACATAGCCACAAGAGAAAAGAAAGATGCCTCATCGAAATTAAAATTTTTTTATAGCGCTTGATATCTAGTGAAAGGGGCTGATTTTCAACTTGATATCCAAAAACGTAATGAGTACAAACAATAGCTCCTGAAACGTGAATATTTTTATTGTTCATGATTACCTATAGATGGATACTTTCTATATATGCGTATATATGAAACTAAATTATTTGTGAGCATCTTGAAAATACAGTTTGTGCGTAACCCACGCTTACGATATTGGAATTACAATTTCATAACTTAGTGTTAGCGTCATTGTACTTCAATCTTAATATAAAGTTGATAATGACAGCAACCAATAAGAAAAAGCACAACAAAGTGGGCCCCAATCTGTCATCATAAGGACCTGATCCTCTACGTCTAATCGCAGCAGCTCTCCAGTGGTATGTTACAAGCGCGTATATCATTGTACCCATGGCAACAAAAGTAAATAGTCCTGCACTGACCCTACCTATCTTGTCACCAAAATTCAGTAAACCTACACCAAGGCCTCCCAGCATAACTGTAAAGTTCAACCACGACAAAAAGGTACGCTCATTGGCAAAGAACACTTTTGGCTCAACTCGTGTGGGCAAAGCGATCTTTTTCCCAGGTGTTCTTTGTAATAATGGTGCTGAAGACATATTGTGGAAATCTGGCGTAGTGTTTAATCGTATTCGATAATGTAGTAAATCGTATGTTACGTGTATGCAAGTCGCTGGTTATGGAAATATGGACTCTTAAATACTGTTATCTATTTTGTATAATGCAGCATTCATTTTCTTCTCTCCGAGGCACGTGCTAATATCTATTTCAAAGTGAAGTATCACCGACCGTAACAAGCGATATAACCATTAGTTATCTGATACGTGCTCAAAGATACTTGAAGAGAGAGTCTCATTATTTCTTGTCTCTATACATTTCCCAGTTTGCTATACTTAATCGCTCTTGCCATTCTATCCGAAAATAGCGATGCCAATATACCTCCTTTTTTGTAAATTTCTTTACTAGAAAATACGTATTCTTCTCTCTATTAGCGGATACCGTCTTGCAGTTTTACAAAACGCACTGTAAATTATTTAGGATAAGTGAAAGTAAGTGATTACGAAAGTCAACAAAAAAATGAGTATGCAGATTGAAATAAAGGATGGAAGGAGTGATAACTCTCCTCTGCCCGAAAGAAAACTAGTTACGTTAATTCAAGAAAGTTATGATAGTTTAAAAGATGACAATGAAATCAATTTATCGACCGAATCAACTTCCAACCTTCTTATAAAACTGGTCCTAGAAAAACTTGAAAAGCACTCTTCTTTGTATAAATATATTGCCTCGGTAACGACGTTGAACATTGAAGGACTCAACGAAGAAAACGCTAATTTCTCATTGAAGAACGATATAGGCGCATCCTGGGAATCTAAAAAAGATGGTATATTCAACTATAAACTAGAAGACAAAAATAGTAATGAGTGCTATTTAATTACAATTCTTTGGCTTCACAAGTAGATATGTATTTGCTTTAATGTTGCCACATAAAGTTGCGTTCCTTTATAGAACAATGTTGCCTAGACCCCATTTCGGGGCAGAGGGGAATCTGTATCATGGCCTTCTTACAAGGACAGCTTAAAATGTTCATGTTAAATTATTCGACTTTTTTTATGTATATATGCAAAGTAGAAAAATAATTAGTAAACATATATAGGTACCTTTTAGCTTGGCATTAGAATGGAAACCAATTTTTTTATCAGAGAAAACAAAAGAAAATATAAATTACACCTCGAAGTAAACACCCAAATTTTGATAAATAGAATTGAAGAAATAAAAACTTAGCCCTCATTAACCCGAACACATTTCACAAGCTTCTGGGTTATCAATAGCACATGCTATAACCTTAGAGTTGTAAATGTCGAACTCGGTTTCCTCATCATCAACGATGGGGGCAGCTTTTTCTTCATTCTTAGTTGGGGCAGGTACTTCAGGAACTTCTACCTTAGACTCTTGAACGTTTAATTCTGCCATTCCTTTAGTTAATGAGTGGCTACCTGTTGGAGCTGGAGATGCCTCTCTTGAAGCTTCCGAGGAGCTATCTAGAGATGGAATAGTTGCGTTTGCAGTCACAGCTGCGGGCACGAAATCGCTGGCAGCGTAGCTTGCACTGGAAGGCATATATGATGGACGCTTCAAGTTGGAAATATCAGCAACGTTTTCTGTAGCTTGATCCGCAATCTTCTGATCAATAGTAAATTGAATTGCAGCAGATGCAGCTTGGGTTCTCAAATAGTACATACCGGTCTTCAATCCCTTCTTCCATCCGTAAAAATGCATACTTGTTAGTTTACCCATAGTTGGGGCACGTAAGAACAAATTCAAAGAATGAGATTGATCAATATAGACAGAACGATCGGCTGCCATGTTAATGATAGTCTTTTGTGAAATTTCCCAAACAGTCTTGTATAAGTCCTTCAATTCTTGTGGAACGTTTGGTAAGCCTTGAATGGAGCCATTTTGTGTAATCAGATACTGTTTCATACCCTCATCCCAAATACCTAAATCAACCAAGTCACGCAGTAAGTAAGGGTTCACAACCTGGAATTCACCGGATAAGACACGACGGGAGTACATATTGGAAGTGACTGGTTCGAAACATTCATTATAACCCAATATTTGGGATGTGGATGCAGTAGGCATTGGTGCCATGGTCAAGGAATTTCTAATACCATGCTTCATGATATCTTTTCTTAAGGTGTCCCAATCCCACATGCCGTAGGGTTTTTGGTCCCACATATCAAACTGTAGTATACCTTGAGAAGCAGGAGATCCTTGGAAAGTTTCGTATGGACCGTCCTTCTGAGCTAGTTCACAAGAAGCTTCCATGGAGGCATGATAAATAGTTTCAAAGATTTGGATATTTAGCAAACGGGCTTCCTCAGAATCAAATGGCAAACGTAACAGCATGAAAGTGTCAGCGAGACCTTGAACACCCAAAGCAATTGGTCTATGTCTCATATTGGATTTTCTCGCTTCTTCAACAGGGTAGTAATTACGATCAATGACTCTGTTTAAATTACGAGTAACAACTTTAGCAATTTCATGTAATTTTTTGAAGTTGTATGTGGAAGTCTTACCATCCTCAGAAGTTTCAATGAATGCTGGTAAGGCAACGGAAGCCAAGTTACAAACAGCAGTTTCATCTGGAGCTGAGTATTCAACAATTTCACAGCATAAGTTTGATGACTTGATGACACCTAAGTTTTTTTGATTAGATTTTCTGTTACAAGCATCCTTGTAAACAACGAAAGGTGTACCAGTTTCAGTTTGAGCTTCCAAAATGGAATACCATAATTTTTGGGCTTTGATAGTCTTACCACGACCTTCTTTCTCGTAGCGGGTATATAGAGCCTCAAACTCGTCACCGTAACAATCGCTTAAACCAGGAGCTGATGTTGGAGAGAATAATGTCCAGGTCCCATTTTCTTCGACACGCTTCATGAAAAGATCAGGAATCCATAGAGCAGGGAACAAATCTCTTGCACGAATTTCCTCTTTACCGTGGTTCTTCCTAATATCAATAAAATCAAATATATCAGCATGCCATGGTTCCAGGTAAAGGGCAAACGCACCAGGTCTTTTATTACCACCCTGGTCAACATAACGGGCAGTGTTATTGAAAACACGAATCATAGGAATTAAACCGTTAGAAGTACCGTTTGTACCAGCAATGTAAGAACCAGTTGAACGAATGTTATGGATATGTAGACCAATACCACCAGCAGTTTTGGAAATCAAAGCACATTCCTTCAAGGTGTCGTAAATCCCCTCGATAGAGTCCTCCTTCATGGCAACCAAGAAACAAGAGGACATTTGAGGTTTTGGAGTACCGGCATTGAACAACGTTGGAGAGGCGTGAGTAAAATATTTTAGAGACATCAAGTTATACGTTTCTAAAGCAGCCTCGATATCTCTACCGTGGATGCCTAGTGCGACTCTCATAATTAAATGTTGTGGACGTTCGGCCACTTGACCGTTGATTCTTAGTAAATAAGAACGTTCCAAAGTTTTAAAACCAAAATAACTGTACTGAAAATCTCTGTCATAGACAATTGCGGAGTTCAATTTATCCTTGTTTTCCATGACAATATTGTAGACATCATCAGAGATCATGGGAGCGGGCTTACCAGTAGCAGCATTGACGTATCTATAAAGATCTTCGACAACCTTAGAAAATTGTTTTGTGGTTTGTTTATGTAAATTAGAAATGGCAATTCTGGCCGCTAGGGTGGCGTAATCTGGATGAACAGTAGTCATATAAGCGCATGTTTCAGCGGCTAAGTTGTCTAGTTCGATTGTTGTGACACCTTCATAGACACCAGAAATGATACGTTGGGTGACCTTAACGGCGTCGATATGTTTTGGATCTAAACCATAGCATAAGCGTGATATACGAGCGGTAATCTTATCGAATTGGACAGGTTCTTTACGACCGTCTCTTTTATAAACGTACATGATGTTAATATATCAACAAATAAAGTGTTGTTCGTTGGTGTCTCTCTTGCGTTGAAAAGGATGAAAAGGATGAGATATGCTTCAATTATGGTAGAGTAATTTTCCAACAATGAAATATTAGCTCCTTTATATAATTTTTATTCAATGGTACTGATTTAACAAAGGCAACAAGATAAACTCTAAACTTGTTATTCTAAAACGTGAGCCGCAGACTTTGTTGGAGGTTTCTATCAAACACGAAACTACCTACGCCAACCTATTCTTTCTACACTATATGAAAAAAATTTCCATATCGTTTTTACGCGTCCTCTATTCAACACCCAATAAGATTCTGCAAGGATTTCTGTGTCCTGAGGATCAAAATGACGCGTTTACTTAGAATTTCAAAAAAAGAAGCAATTAAAGTAACAGGGGATGAACTTACCCGACACTGTTTACGCGTTTTTTCTTTTTAAATTTGATTTGGGTGCCATATAATGGGATAAAACGCGTAAACAAGCTCGTTCCAGGGCTACGAAATATTTCTACCCAGAAGTGGTCGTAAAATAATTAACGATAGTAAACAAAGGCCATAGAAAGTTCAGCATTGACTTGGTAACGAGATTTTCCCCAATGGAATTCCTTTGTATGAAAGATTCTCCTGAAGAGTAATTCTGCCAATCAGTACATTTCTATGGTAACGCCTTTGTTTACGATATCCAAATGCGGCAATCCTTCTCTGTTGTGGTGATGTCGTGATACCATAAAGTGGTATTATAACTTTGGATGTAAGGAGATCAAAGATCTTGAAATCAATAATTATTCTTATGGCTACTCAAAATCAATACATGAGAAGCACTATTTTTAGACCATGTCCTACTTCGTTATTTAATGGATATATATATATTTATATATTTATATACGTTAATGTCTCATGTGACTGAGCTGCAGATCTACTATACACAGTGATCAGACACCAATAATTTTATTTTCAGGGATACCAGCATACTCTCCATAACCCATAGCAAGATTAATATTTTGCAGACATTGAGTAGCGGCGCCTTTAAGTAAGTTATCGATGGTTGCGCAAACAACTACACGATCTTCAGCATCATTCAGCTTGAAACCACCAATAACTACACCATGGGTGCCCTCAATATCTTTAACCAGTGGGATATCATCGATGACATGTACTAGCTTTTCGTCCTCGTAAAAATTTCTGTATAATTTCCTGATCTCATCAATAGACAAGGAACCTTTTTTTATTGGAATAGAGACGGTCAAAGAGATACCTTGAAACCACTGCCCAACATGGGGCATGAATGCAACATTGTGCCCAATGCGAGCTGAGATTTCGCGTTCGTGTATATGATCACTTAAAGCGTAAGGAATTAAGTTATTGTTCAAGAATTTGGGATCGTTTTTTGGAGAAGGCTTCGTCCCCGCGCCTGAATACCCTGAAACACCAAACACAGTTGGAAGACCATTGATATACTTTGTTAACGGAGAAATAGTTAATTGCGAACCAGTAGCATAACAACCGGGATTAGCAATTTTGGCAGCGTTTGCAATTTTTGCTCTATCATTCAATTCTGGCAAACCGTAAGCCCAGTCTGATTCTGATACAAACCTGTGATCAGCGGACAGATCAATAATTTTAGACTTACCATGAACACTTTGGATTGTCTCAACGAAAGGTTCACAGACTTTGTTGGGTAATGCCATAACCCAAAAGTCCACAGCATTTTGTTCTTCCAGTTTCCTAATATCCTGTATTTGCAAACTTTCATATATAATTTCGGATTTTGTATAATCTTGCAACTTTTGACCTTTCAATTCACGAGAAGAAACATGGGCCACTTCTAAATATGGGTGGCCGTTGATCAAAGATACCAAATTTTTACCTGTGTAACCTCTAGCACCAATAAGCGCGACACGACCAGGGTTGGTGTTAACTCCCTCGGGACGAGGAGTGGATCTAGTTGAGTACGACCTAGCTGATTTTTTGTTAGCAAATACTCCACTACTTGCTGATGAGTTGAGGGTAGAAGCAGTGTCACACGACTTCACAAAATTTTCAACGAGCTCGGATATTGTATTTATATCATCGATACCATACCAGAACAAAACTTTTCCGCCTTTTAGATATGAACCTTGAGACTTATCAAAATGCCATGCAATGTTAGCATCATTTTCACTGACTACCCATTGTAAAGCAGGAAAATCACGGCGCAAAACATTGAATACATTATCTGTGACGTTATTCAACCAGGCTGCGTCAGAACAGACAAATTTGTCTAGTGTGGGAACGTTCGTATCTTTCTTTACAATGGCCACTGCTTCAAGAGGTTCATCAGCATAAGAGACAAAATCAGAGTTTTCCAAATATCTTAAATAAGAAGCAACAGATTCTTTACCGGAACTAATGCCAGCGTCCCTTTGAAGAGCTTTTCTTAGAGCATCAGCGGATGGAAATTCGCCAATGGAGGATCTCTTCACTAATTTGTAACCTCTCCTGATCATAGTACCCGCACCAGAATCAGTGAACAGTTCTTTTTGTAGATCTTGAACGTTAATGATTGCAACTGAAGAAGAACGAGGAAGATAGTCCAAAAGCTCTTTAATTTCTCTAATTTTTAATTTGGTACCATACTTCACCCAACTTTGCTTCATTAAATCGTCATACTCTTCATCCAAATTGATCATCGAAATTTTTTCTCCCGTGGAGCCATTGATAATACCCCCTTTCTCATTCAGGTAAACGATCTTCAAAGGCTCAAAAACACGGGCTAATTCACCAGCAGCTACGTCGGCGTTGACGTTCAACATTTGACCAGAAGCAGTTTCGGCTAAAGAGGTCAAGATTGGTAGGGCACCTGCCTTAATAGATGCTTCAATTGGCTCTTTTGTGACACTTTTAATATTGCCCACTAGCTTGTATTTGTCCTTATCCAAATAGTCAGCAGTAAAAACACCAGAAGTAATGGGTCTTGCACGGACCCCTAGCTGTTCTAATGCAGTAACTAGCTTAAGATTTTGTTCCAAAAAACATTTTCTAACTACGGCCATTGTGTGCTCATCCGTGATTCTAATACCATCAATATAGTCTGGCTCAATTCCCTGCGCTTCTAGCCTTCCATTAACCTGAGGACCGGTACCATGTAAAACTATTGGATATAGACCAACATGATACAAAAATGCCAAGCAGGAAGCGAGTTCGTGTAGATTGTCGCTGATAATGGCACCACCCACCTTGATCACAGCAAATTGTTGTTGTGAGACGGAAGTGAAATATTTCAAATATTGTTCAACCTCTCTTTTTGTGCTGATATTGTTCAACAGTTGGATCACAGTGGATCTAGTAGCTGAAAAGCCGTTAGTAGATGAAACATACCTCTTTGAGTATCCGACTTTCTTTCTCGTAAATGCAACGGATGGTGGAGCTCTCAAGGGTACAGATGCAAATCCTGCTATGGTGGATTTGTTTAATGAAGACACAAATTTTTGGAATTTGGAAGCGTTAAGTCTCTTTGTCGAGACGAGTAAGCTAGCAGATGGCATAATGATGCAGACTTATTTCTCACTTCAGATCTCTCTTTCTTTTGCCTTTAGTGGTATATGTGTTAAGTATATTACGGGTCTGAAAAATAATATCCAAAAATGTTCCTAATGGAAATGGATAGCGAACAACAACACGCGCGCAAGCTCTTTATATGAAAAAAAAAAATAGAAGAGTCATCAATTACCACCATTCGGCCACAGTTTTTTGATGTAGACTGAGTCATTCGGATAAGAATTCCAACCAACTGCGCAAGAGATTTCGTTGAAAAAATGTGATTTAAGTGAAAAAATTAGCGAAGCAGGTTCCGTGCATTATGATATATATCATGATGATTATTTTCTATGAATTAGTCATTCTTGCAGCGCTGACGCTTTCATACGTTGTAACGAGTAAATAGACTATACTGGTATATGCTATGGCATTATTCATTAGCCAGATACCTTTCCCAGATACCTTTCCACTTCAAAGGTTTAAAAAAATGGGTGAGATTTTTTTTTCTTGCATTTCGTTATAAACGGAGAGATTATATATTCATGAGAAATAAAAATAGATAAAATTATGGTTAATGCAAACAAGAAAAATATTTAGAGTCGGATTAATTACCGGCGATAATTTTCCTTCCGTTGATTAGTTGATTTAGTAAATCAGAGGAATTTCTTGAGCTTGTATCACCCATTTGTTGCTGCTGAATAGGCACCTTATGTTGTGGACCAAAGATACCCGGTGGAGGGGTACTGACGTTTAATGGTGGTTGGATTTGCTGTGAGACGGTTTGCAGTCTTATTGGTTGGGTGGGAGTTTTCGTATTATCTGTGATTGTAATATTGTCATTTACACCAACATTGACACTCTGCAAGAATTGAACGACAGAAGCAGTGTAGTCTATTGGCTTTATAGCCAGGATCTCCACAAGTTTGTTGGCTAATGTATTGTCACTTTTCTTTGAGGCCTCAATCTTGTCCCAAGAAAACAAAGACGGATACTTTTTATAAGTTTCTTCGTCAATAATATTGGATTTGATAGATATAGGGCGCTTCTGATAATTTGATAGAGAATGTAGTCTTGCATCCAAAAAGTCAACAGCATTCCCTAGTGCGTCATAAGGATCTTTGTATTCCTCTGCAGCAAGAGATTGCTTCTTCTTGCTACCATGGGAGTGACTTGTAGCATTGGTATTGGTAGTAGTTGTCGTACTTGTGATGGTATTCTCTGTTGTGGGGGTAGTATGATGGCCCAGAGAATCATTTAATGTTGGCAAGTTTATGGAGCTGCTGTTTTTAGAGAGATTGATAGAGGCTACAGGTGTTGCTGATTGAGTAACTCCCCAAGGATTTGACCCTGCAGGGACCGGAGCAGGTGTTAATACCGGTGTTCCAGCGTTTGTATGGCTGTCATGATGTAACTGAGCCCTCATCGCCGCCGGTGAAGGTGTGCCTGTGAAATTTTCACTTAGTAAATTGGTATTTGAACCAGCGGTACTGGTAGATATATTGTTGTGTATTCCAGATCTAGTGAATGCAGTTCCGCCACTTTGCTGTTGCGCTTGTTGTTTATTGTGGAGTTCTCTTTTATTAAAAGAATCAGCTTCTTCACCAGGTTCATGCAAAAACATACAGTTGGGATTTGGGCATGGCAATCCTCTTAAATAAGAAGAACAGTATTTAGTAGTACCGTAGGCAGCTTTGATCAGGCGGCCATCCATATACGTCCCGTCTACCTGAGCTATACATCTTGCAGCATCGTCCTTGGATCCGAAGGTTATGTAAACGCCATATCCTGGTGAATGATGGTGATAATGCTCGCTGGTTGTGTTGTTAGAATGGGGTGTTTTTCTATTAACCACAATCTTATTTATCTTACCATATTGGCCAAAATATTTTTCAGATTTCAGAGTGGGCGCAACTTCCTCGTATGGAACAGGAGGATTGATGCCAACAACGTACACTAAATTCTTTTGGATAACTCTGGTACCAGATAAATGTTTCCTATTCGTATATTCATTCTCTTTACGTTCTTTTTCTCTATGCTTTCTTTCTTTCTCCTTCCTAGCGAGCTTGGCTCTCTCCATTTTTAACTCCTCCGGAGATAATGTGACGTATCTGACGTTCTCGTCATCATATTTACGACGACATGCTGGGCAACGGCCATTTAATTCTGGATTTTGTCTGATATTATTGTAGCAAAATTGACAAATTTGATAACCACAGGGACAAGGAAAAAAATTTTTATCAGTAATATCCATTGGTTCAATACAAAGAGGGCAATAATCTTCTTCATCCTCCGATAAAAATGACGTATCAAAATTGCTTAAGGCGTTGTGGATTGCTTGCAAATTTTCTTGAACGTGTGGATTCATCATTATGACTGGATTATATACGATACTTTTATTTGGTCTTTTGTACTTTTTATTAAGTTTTGGGATTGTTGCAGAGTAACAAAAGCAGTAATCTATACTATTCGAACCACTACTGAAAACCCTAGGAGGGCTTTTACTGTATGTAGTACACGTCTTGATATGCTTTTCGGAAATTTTGAAAAGAGAAAGCAAAAAAAAAAATCATATTCACACTTACAATGTTACCCGGGAAGAGACGGCAATCAAGTGGAAGTTCGGGTAATAGCATTCATTTTAGAAGCGTCGATATAATCATCGACCAGGTAGTAGTTTAACAATACATTATCAGGTTTCGCGGCGTAACAGTGATACTACTTTATAGCGTTTCACGTCTTCGGGCTCAACATTTCAATAAAAAAAATTCAAAAAGTTGCTAATCGTAAATCATTAAAGGTACATAAAACTACTTATGAATTTGGGAGGTTAGGATTCAGTACTAACACATTCTCTATGACACAACCTTTAATTTGCGCCTACAGGATGTGTTTTGTAATCGACAAATACCATAGCATCTTCATGTGTGCAAACTACTTGAACGTCTATCTTGAAAGGTCTACCATGGTATTCAGTTTCCTCACCGTAATGCCAGGTGATTTTATCAAATGTCTCTTCCTTCGATTTTTCGTGAAATTTAAGCTCAGGTTTCCTAACGGCTTGCTTAATATCTTTCAAAAGATGCTTTTCAATATGCTGGTGCAGGTGACGCACGAACTTCTTAGAATGAGAATTTGCAGCATCACTAATTTTTTCAGGGTCCTCGTGCGACTCGTGTAGCACAAATGGTGGGTAGTAATTTAATTTACAGTGCAAATGATCGAAATCATCATCTTCAGTTTCATTGGCAATGAAAGTTTCAAAACCCTGCAGGTCTTCAAAAACTTTCACGGTTTCACCATCCTCCGTGGTAACCGTTTGAACTTTTACTTCCTTCTTATCCTTCTTTGTCATTTAAAGTGGAGACGAAAACAGTCGATACCTAATTTATATGTTCTATGGGCAATTATTAGAATACAATGCAGAACTTGTCCCTTTATGAAATGTTTTGACCAAAGAAATTTGAACGTGGAAGAACAAAAGATTCAAATATACGCTAGAAATCTTTTGCCTTATATATGTGCACACAATCAAGTAAAGACACTTGTATTTTTCCACCCAGCAATACCCCTTAAGAACGCTGCCCCTTTCATTCTATATTTAATTAACCATACAGTAACTTATAATACCCCTGATTACAGGATGCATTTGTTATGGAAGTCAATTGCCGAGAGCCGTCCACATTATGCTGGTTGCCTCGAGGATATTATTTTTTAGCACATCCGCAATCTCGCCACACCGCATTTCCGTTCCTTCGGCCCCTGAATCTGGGGTAAAAAAAAAAAAAGCAGTCATCTGGAGATTGTATCACCCAAAAAGAAATACGTTTCTGGCTCGTAACAGGTATGACAACACGTTGTCAGAATACCAAAGTTTAGTCTGAACATTTGACTGCGTGTATATCGGAAACGCTGGATTTTTGGTGCCACCTTCTTCGTTCATGGCATATGTGTAAGTCACGTAGGATTAATGTCATCAATTTCATGAGTTGAGTGAAAGTGCAACTTTACAATGTAGTCAACATACTGCACCGTCATCATTACATATTTCAGATTAAGGGTGATAATGCCGCTTTCATAATTCCTATTGAAACCTTGTATTGGCATATGATACTTCAGGAAGATGTGTTCGGCAATCGTTGCTTTTACTTCGGTACTCTTGACAGATTATGTCATTTATTCGCACCAGTAAGGATGTAGCTCTTGTCTTCTGTAGCCGAATTATCGAAGTTAATGAATAATATTACACACAGCTACAGTTTCAGGAAAAATATGAGACGAGTCGCAAATAAGCGGCCATTGTATACATTATGACAAAGTGAGTGTGATAATTACTGCATGGCCCAATGCATGAAAATATGGGTCAACTTGTACCACATTTGCTACAAATGGACGATAACTGAACTGGGCATAAACAAAATTACTTTTTCCTCGATTTTAGTCCTGCTGATTGAGCTAATAATACATAGCTCGCATGTAATTAATGTTGATATATTAAACTAATAAATAGCACATAACTTATTAATGTAAATTCTAAAGTTTTATATTTGTTTACACCGAAAAAGTACAACTGAGTTCCAAACGTGACAAGGTAAGTTCTGCATCATTCTCACATCAATCTTCAACTAAAGTCCAAAATTTCTAAAAGATTTCGCTTGTCTCGTTCTACCGCTGCCACAAGTGTGTTGTCCTTAAAACTAACGTTCCAAACATTATCAGCACCACTCAATGTATCTGAACGGACTAACAGCCCACTATTTAAATCATAAATATTGAGCAAACCTTCAGATCCACTCACTAATACCTCATCAGAAACGTGCAATGCGGTGATTGTATTCAACTGCGTGTGATCGAAAAAGTGCTTCAGAAAGTAAGTGTTAGCGTCCCAACACCTTATTGAACCGTCTACAGAAGCACTGACTAAAAATTTATCGGATAATCCCAATAAACCGACTAGGGCTCTGTGACCCCGCAAAGTGTACATAGCACCAAGTATTTTGGCGCATGGCGATGCTGAATTTGTTGCGTAGGAACATTCTCCATTATTCCATATATTTTCCAAATCCCAAATTCTAATAGTGGTATCCATACTGGCAGAGATGCACCTTTTTCTTTCATGATCGTAGATTGTCGAATAAATACGATCCGTATGTCCACTTAAAATATACAAACATTTCATTTGCGCAACATCCCACACAATCAGTGTATTATCATAGGAGCCACTAACGACAATATTACCGTGGCCTGAGACAGTTCTTACAGATGCCATATGTCCTCTTAAAACACCAACAAAATATGGGTTCTCCTCAGGGGTATGAAAGACTAATGGATAATCATGTTCTTCCCCATGATCAGGAACGGAGGACTCCTTGGGCAATTTCCAAACGTGCAAAGTGTTATCTCTCGAACCAGTAACAATGTACTTGATATTTTTATATTCTACTATATCTAGGCACCTCACCGTAGAGTTATGACCTTTAAACACATGGGTACAACAACCTTTCTTAATATCCCAAACTCGCACCGTTCTGTCTGTAGAACCGCTGACTAAAATACCGCCATGGGCATACTTCAATGCCCAAACCTCACCATCATGACCTGATAGTTGTAAAAGAAATCTTTTATTTACTAAGTTATAAACTCTGATCGTTTTATCACATCCTCCTGTAATGACATAATTATCTTCAACTTGCAAGCACGCAATAACACTCGTCATATGGCCACTTAACGTGGTCCTTTGAGGTGTATAATCAGGATCAAACAAATTTACCAAAACAGACATTTCAGACACAACTTCCAGTACTTTATTAAAGCTTCGCAGATAGACGTTCTGATATAATTCCAAGGTAATAGAAAGCGATTGCTGTTTAAGTTGAACATGGTTTGCATTGATTTATTTAAACTTCGGGTAAATTGCTGGCTGCAACTTTCATTTAGACGAAAATGCAAAATCAATTGCCCCTTGTTGATAGCCTTAAGTGGAAGCCGTTGACTAGGTTTTAACGGGAGTGTGACTCCAAATGAAAAAATTATTGAAAGCTAAGATTATTTTGCACTATGACATTCTCGATAATCCCTTGGAAAGATTTAAGTGATTAGTCCGAGTACCGATATGGTTGAGAATCAAAGGTTTCTTTTCACAACGGTGACCCCACCATTTGAAAAAAAAAAAAAAATGAAAACGATGGCAACGCCCTTATCTGGCGTGGTTATTACCATAGAAAAGTTTATTCAATGTTTTTGTTATTCTCACTGACACAGACAGCATTTTGGAATATTGCATTCCTAACATATTGCTACATTAGCAATTGAAAGGGCAGTCGGAACTATCACGTAGTTTGAAAATGTCTTCCCGCTTAGCTCATTATGCATAAGCTTGTGCACGGTGTCATGGTCCATTTACTGTACATGGTAAGAAAGTTTTATTCCACCTACACTGATGTTGGCTGGTATGTTGATGGTTTTTGATAATTCACGTGTAATTAAGAACATCGAAACACTATCTGATGTATTTTTTATTCTTGAAATTTCTGACTCGTTTACAACCTACAAGCCCATACTGAGCTAAGTTTGCCATGTGCCCATCTATCTGTATTCGTGTCGAATCGGAAAATTATTATGGTACTTTTGTGTTGGAGATGGACAATAGAACGGTATGATGAGGCTTTGGTATTTCCATTTTAACAAGTGAATTTGAGAATTGGGTGATTTGTGATTATATTTGGGTGCACTGTTGGAAAAGGCTATAATATTACGCATACAGGATATACTGGTAGCATGAATACTACCCCAAATGGATGATATTTTAGGGTTTCATTGTAACAGATATCGGTGGATGTGTTCTTATTTTTATATGTCTCTGATAGTGGTTCTTTTTTGGGAAATTCATAATGATAGGCACTATGGCCGAGTGGTTAAGGCGACAGACTTGAAATCTGTTGGGCTCTGCCCGCGCTGGTTCAAATCCTGCTGGTGTCGTTTTTTTATTGTTAGAGGTGCCTTGAAAATGCTACATTCATGAAAAGTAGTTGAACTGCTTGGAGACCATATTTACTGGAATATCTTCATATGGTCGAAGGCCGTTTGATGCTTCCAAACTGAATGTTGGGCTGGAATAAATTTTGTAATAGTAGTGCTTCAAATGAATTATTTTTTTTTCATTTTCAATACGCAAATGTAAATGACGCGTACGCTGGGACTGATAAGGTTTGTATTTAGATTCTTCCTGGCCTAAACATTATGTTAACTAGGTTTGTTTTTAGCGCAATTTCATTAGTTCTCAAGGAGCACTACAGATTCTTATTCACTATGGTTTAAGTTATTTCTAGAAAATATAGTGTGATCATCGTCATATATTTTTCGGAATAAAAATTCACACTCACTTATCGACTATTAATCATATTACTAGTATATTACCATATACTCTGTAAGAGGATGACATAAAGAAAGATAACAAAATTAAGAGACAGCCATCAAAATTTAATGGAAGCTGAAATGCATGATTTTGGAAATGTAAAGGATAATGAGTGAGCATATAAAATGGAAGAAAAAATAATAATAGGATTATGTATAAAATATCGATTCCCTTTTGTAGATTTCGAGATCTTCGAGGAGAACTTCTAGCACGTTGTTTACATATCTAATGTTGTAACACGGCCTTTGTTATCTTGTGAATATATCCATCACCTACGTCGCTTGAGGTTTCGTATCAAAGAAAGAGAGTTCAAACATAATCATACGTGTTTCACTCCAAATTTGATCACAAATGGCCACCCATTATAGCTTGTTATTATTTACTTCTTCTTGAGTTCATTTTATTGAAAGATGCCCGCTGGGAACAAAACATAAATAAAATTCAAGAGTACAATATAGCGTAGCATAGTTGCGAGCAAGGGAAGGCAACACAGTTAAAATGACAATGTTAGAAGGAAAAACTAAATCAAGCTCCCATAGGAAATTTCTTGTGTCAGTAATATGTCTCGAGAAAATAATAATAATTGAATCTATTTATTGAAAAGTAAATATCTCGTAACCCGGATGCTTTGGGCGGTCGGGTTTTGCTACTCGTCATCCGATGAGAAAAACTGTTCCCTTTTGCCCCAGGTTTCCATTCATCCGAGCGATCACTTATCTGACTTCGTCACTTTTTCATTTCATCCGAAACAATCAAAACTGAAGCCAATCACCACAAAATTAACACTCAACGTCATCTTTCACTACCCTTTACAGAAGAAAATATCCATAGTCCGGACTAGCATCCCAGTATGTGACTCAATATTGGTGCAAAAGAGAAAAGCATAAGTCAGTCCAAAGTCCGCCCTTAACCAGGCACATCGGAATTCACAAAACGTTTCTTTATTATATAAAGGAGCTGCTTCACTGGCAAAATTCTTATTATTTGTCTTGGCTTGCTAATTTCATCTTATCCTTTTTTTCTTTTCACACCCAAATACCTAACAATTGAGAGAAAACTCTTAGCATAACATAACAAAAAGTCAACGAAAAATGCCTATCCCCGTTGGAAATACGAAGAACGATTTTGCAGCTTTACAAGCAAAACTAGATGCAGATGCTGCCGAAATTGAGAAATGGTGGTCTGACTCACGTTGGAGTAAGACTAAGAGAAATTATTCAGCCAGAGATATTGCTGTTAGACGTGGGACATTCCCACCAATCGAATACCCATCTTCGGTCATGGCCAGAAAATTATTCAAGGTATTAGAGAAGCATCACAATGAGGGTACAGTCTCTAAAACTTTCGGTGCCCTAGATCCTGTCCAGATTTCTCAAATGGCAAAATACTTAGACACAATCTATATTTCTGGTTGGCAGTGTTCATCAACTGCTTCCACCTCAAATGAACCTGGTCCAGACTTAGCTGATTATCCAATGGACACCGTTCCAAACAAAGTGGAACATTTGTTCAAGGCCCAATTGTTTCACGACAGAAAACAACTAGAGGCACGGTCAAAGGCTAAATCTCAGGAAGAACTCGATGAGATGGGTGCCCCAATTGACTACCTAACACCAATTGTCGCTGATGCAGACGCAGGCCACGGCGGTTTAACCGCAGTCTTCAAATTGACCAAGATGTTCATTGAGCGTGGTGCTGCTGGGATCCACATGGAAGACCAGACATCTACAAATAAGAAATGTGGGCATATGGCAGGAAGATGTGTTATACCCGTTCAGGAACATGTTAACAGATTGGTGACTATTAGAATGTGTGCTGATATCATGCATTCTGACTTAATTGTCGTTGCTAGGACTGATTCAGAAGCAGCCACTTTGATTAGCTCAACCATCGATACCAGAGATCATTATTTCATTGTCGGTGCCACCAATCCAAATATCGAGCCATTTGCCGAAGTTTTAAATGATGCCATCATGAGTGGTGCATCAGGACAAGAACTAGCTGACATTGAACAAAAATGGTGTAGAGACGCTGGACTCAAGTTATTCCATGAAGCCGTCATTGATGAAATTGAAAGATCAGCCCTGTCAAATAAGCAAGAATTGATTAAGAAATTCACCTCTAAAGTGGGTCCATTGACTGAAACATCCCACAGAGAAGCCAAGAAGCTCGCTAAAGAAATTCTTGGCCACGAAATTTTCTTCGACTGGGAGCTACCACGCGTAAGGGAAGGGTTGTACCGTTACAGAGGTGGGACGCAATGTTCTATCATGAGGGCCCGTGCATTTGCTCCATATGCTGATTTGGTATGGATGGAATCTAACTACCCAGACTTCCAACAGGCCAAGGAGTTTGCAGAAGGTGTTAAAGAGAAATTCCCTGACCAATGGCTAGCTTACAACTTGTCTCCATCCTTTAACTGGCCAAAAGCCATGTCCGTTGATGAACAACACACCTTCATCCAAAGGCTGGGTGATCTAGGTTACATCTGGCAATTTATCACATTGGCCGGTTTACACACTAACGCTTTAGCTGTCCATAACTTCTCTCGTGACTTTGCCAAGGATGGGATGAAAGCTTATGCCCAGAATGTTCAGCAGAGGGAAATGGACGATGGTGTTGATGTGTTGAAACATCAAAAATGGTCTGGTGCGGAGTACATCGATGGGTTATTGAAGTTAGCTCAAGGTGGTGTTAGCGCAACAGCTGCTATGGGAACCGGTGTCACAGAAGATCAATTCAAAGAAAATGGCGTAAAGAAATAGGACAAGGATTAACCATTAGAACTGCCGGCATTTCCTGACAAGTATATATATTCGTAATCTCAATGTATATTTTTTTCATATATAAACATGCGTACTTAAAAACTTAAACTCATCGTTACTGCAGTACAATGTTCTCTAATGGCATCTCTCTAATGGTACTCCAACTAAAGTCAACATTCTCTCCGTGCAAGAATGCCTTTCTCTAGTTGCAAAAACGAGTCAATAAACATCTTTGATCGAGTCGCCTCATTTTTGTTGACTCGGTGACTAAAATCAGTGCCATTTCTGTCCATGCCTCGTGCGCGAATGATTGAATCGAACTAATCCCGAACACAATCATAGTATCGTATCGCCCATTAGTGCCGTGAGTGTACGCGAGGCAAAAGGCACCATGGAAAATATTCCCTTAGTCATCTTGGAAATCATTGAGACTGTAAAGGAACTCGCAAACGGGTAACCGATATTTACCCCACCTTTGGTCGAGAAATTCCACCTGTTCGGCAATTTTTGCCGCTCTTCTCAAGAGCAAAAGGCGTTTTTTTTTCTGACACGCCTCTTCTCTCGCATGCCAAACTCAAGCGTCCTACATGCTTTTCTCATGAAAGCCAAGTGCGGGATGAAAAACATAAAATGTGACAAATAGTGCCACCTCATAATGTAATCGAGAGGCAAAATTAATCACTTTGTTCTCCCTTTTCTTTTTTCTGGGCGCTCAAAGTGAGATGCTTTCTGTAGAAAATAACATGGCCGTTAGAAGGTACTCGTCATCTTTTAGCTGCCGCATACATGTACACACACACACACACACACGCACGCACATATATATATATATATATTAAACATGATGGCAAAAAACCGAACTAAGTGCTCCTGTTCTATTTTTATATTCTTGCTTTTCATATTTCTCTAGCTGTATATTACCTTTAGCATATTCAAACATCTTAACCGGAAAATATCTCAGCAAAAAAAAACAGCAACAGTCAGAGTAAAAATTGCAAGATGATTGACGATACTGAGAACTCCAAAATTCATTTGGAAGGTAGCCATAAAACAGGAAAGTATACGGGCTATGGTACTACACATAAAATCAGAGCTCAGTTAAACTTTAATGATGAAAAGAAATGGAAGAAGTTTTCTAGCAGAAGACTAGAACTCATTGACTCATTTGGCTTGAGCCAGCACAAAGCAAGTGAACAAGATGATAATATAAGACAAATAGCCACCATATTAAGGAGTGAATTTGAGTACCCTGATACGTTTTCGGCAGAATTTGAAAAGTTGGTTACCGCTGCTGTTCAATCGGTGAGAAGAAACAGGAAACGTTCCAAGAAAAAATTATTAGACTCTAAGAAGAAAATAGCCCGTGGTAAAGTTCAAAAAATTCCTTTGTCTCCCCCCAGCTCAAGTAATATGGGGTCTTGTTCAGCTTCCAATGCATCAAGCTCTGACGAAGAAGCCAGCGTGAAGGAAGAACCTGCTGAGCACGCTCTTCCTTCTCTTAATACTATAACATCACAAAAATTGTTACCTTATCCGAATGGCCGCACTCTTCCACCTGTACCAACTCAAGTTCGCTCTTTACTTAAGAAGAACGCATCTCTTCTTCGTGATCCATCGGCACCGTATGCGCACGGCGGCGATGAAAAATTACAAAAGTTTGATATAGAAGATCAGCCTCTAGAAAGTGACCAAGAATACGACTTTATTGCCAAATCAATAATTGTTGAAATTGTAAATAATGCTATTCCACTACCTGAACAAATTCAAAGAGATAAGTTCATTAGACCAAATTTAACGGAAAAAAAAGGGTGCCAAAGCAAAGTTGTAATATCCAACAACTTGAGAAAACTCATCCTGTCAAAGATACATAACTCAAGGACGTGCTTGGAGATGTCTAAGGATGAAAGAAATTTGGATTCTTTTGCTAATCTAGAAACGCTGGGCAAAAATTCACTAATGGCTTCCATTTCCCTTGTGGTAGAAAACAGCTTTTCACATTTACCGTCTTCTACTAAGCAATATCTTACTGAACGGCTGTCATCAATCGAATTTTTGACTATTCTATCGCAAAGGCTATTTATGCCCGCTACACGTCAACTATTCGCTGACCTATCACAAGAAAAAATTCAGGTGAGAGTGCTGAATCTCATACTGGGATCTCTTGTCAAAGATTATGGGTTTGATGCATCTTTGGCACCAATCAACGAAATTATCTATCACATGACACTCCATCAATATCCCTTGGTTTGTAGTAATAAACAGTCCAATCCAATGAGGCCACACTCCACATCTGAGGTCTTGAGTGCACATTCTTCAACGAAAGATGCAAGCACTCCCGGTAAAGAAGAGCCTCGAGTGACGAGGTCAAGCACATCGGCAGATAGCACTATCATTACATTGCCTTCAATTGAAGTCCCAAATACGTACGATGATGACAGGTTAAAGATGTTGAGCGCGATATCGTTGCAGATTGAAAATTCCACCTTTTCCAAACCATTCAGTACTATTTCAAAATAAATAGGCCCGCTTGCATCATCCCCACCTGCATTACTATGAACTATTTATCATAGCTTATTTTTCCTCTATCATCATTGTAACTTGTACAAGAATGTTCAGTCTGTAAATCTCGCCGCTCATTCTCTACTAGCACTTTACAACGTTGACAGCCACTGTATGTGTAATACAGTGAACCGCCGACTCTTCGGATTTAATAACACAGATTTATTTAGAATAATCTACACATGTTTACGTATGCAACAAATTTTGCACCTTCATATACAAACAACTGCGGTCGTTTAAAAAGTGGGAAAGAACCGAAACTAGAATGAAAAACTCCACCAAAACGGCTTGAGCCTTTATCTTCTGTAACCAGAGCGGTTGCCTCTCCTGTTTTTACTTACTCTGGAGCGGTTGTTTGCATTTTTGTTTCTATTTTTAAATTTACCGTTATTGCCACTTTCAGGTTCATTTTTCCTACTGACAAGGCCCAGTTCTTCAGCCAACTTGCTATTCAAGTCAACACCAAACTTCTCCACACGATTTATCTGTCTTTGTAAAGAGTCAATATCCGCTTGATCTTGACCGAATTTGTTAGCGCGGTGCAGTTTCTTATTTAAAAGATCCAATGCTTTGGCCTTAATTTCTTCTGGTGACAAAGCGGGAGCAGCAGTGGAAGCAGCAGCTTGTTCGTTCTCTGAAGCAGTAGCAGAAGGTCCATCAGAGGGCTTTTGAACGTCCTTATTTTCCTCCTTGGGTTCGTTTGTTTCTTTAGGCTCGCTTGAAACTTCCTTTTTTTCAGTAATGTTCTGGGAGGCTGGTTCTTCTATCGCCGCAGGTTCTGACCCTTGTTCCTGGTTTTGTTCCTGTGGAGAAACTTCACTTTCACCTTTTGATTCTTCATCGTCCTTTATCAGTCTTTGAACTAGTTCATTCTTCAATCCGCCTACAGACAGATTTCTCTTGGTCAGTAAATCTTTCAATTGAACAACAGTAAGGGAAGAATAATCTGCCATTGTAAGTGCTTGTGCTGGCTCCAAGAACAATTCTAGTGGTGAAAAAAATTCTATTCAATATACAGATATCTTTGTAACTTCTGAAAGTAGCGCATCCTGAAAGGACACATTTGAAGAGTCACCATTCAACTTTCTTCTCCCATTCAGCATTATCACGCCCTTCCACCAACGCTGGTTGCATTGTGTTTTCTTACTTCGGCTAGAGACGCCGGGTAATAAAATATATATCCTCGAATGAACCGCTGGCCTCGGCCATTTTCATATGACTTCATATCATTAATATGGCCGTAGGTTAAGCAATGCTACGTGAAAGATACCAATTCCAATCGTCTGCTTTCTCTCAAGAGGAGACTTTGCGTTCTTTAAAGGAGCAGAGAAAGAGGGAAACGGTGAAAAACTTCAATATTGATAACATCCATCAGCGTCTAAATTCCTATGCCTCCTTCGAAAATGGTCAATGTTATACCCTCTCCCATTAGATATTACCGTAGCGTACGTATTTGGCCCTGTCCTTTGGGGTTTGGCCTTCTCAAGTATTTTGGCACCTCGCCCTGAACGAAAAGCTGGCACTTTGTCCCCAGCCAAACTCTTCTCTCTAATATCGTCTTTAACGACAAGGTAAAAAGATTTCTGCAGTGTTCCGTCTGCGTCATCATCTGTGCCCCACAATCCGCGGCGTTTCCGTGTAAGCCGTCAAGTGAGGACTTTTCGGATGCTGAAAGAAAGTACGCTCGGAAAAACTACATAGCTGCCCCCCTAAACGGGCCTCCCACGTGACGTAAAGTAGGAATAATAAGAAGCCAAGTCGTTTCTTTTTATTCTAAATAAGTTCGTTTCTTTTGATGTTGTCATTTTCAGAAATATATATATATGCGCTTAAATACACAAGCTAAAACAACATAGTTAGGATTGCCAAAGGTTTCTTTTCTACTCAATTTGGTCTAACTCTTTTCATATTAATAGCGCCAACCAGCTAGTGTTTACCAGATCAGTGGAAAAACATAAAACAATAAAAACAATATTAGGAATGGGATTGACTACTAAACCTCTATCTTTGAAAGTTAACGCCGCTTTGTTCGACGTCGACGGTACCATTATCATCTCTCAACCAGCCATTGCTGCATTCTGGAGGGATTTCGGTAAGGACAAACCTTATTTCGATGCTGAACACGTTATCCAAGTCTCGCATGGTTGGAGAACGTTTGATGCCATTGCTAAGTTCGCTCCAGACTTTGCCAATGAAGAGTATGTTAACAAATTAGAAGCTGAAATTCCGGTCAAGTACGGTGAAAAATCCATTGAAGTCCCAGGTGCAGTTAAGCTGTGCAACGCTTTGAACGCTCTACCAAAAGAGAAATGGGCTGTGGCAACTTCCGGTACCCGTGATATGGCACAAAAATGGTTCGAGCATCTGGGAATCAGGAGACCAAAGTACTTCATTACCGCTAATGATGTCAAACAGGGTAAGCCTCATCCAGAACCATATTTGAAGGGCAGGAATGGCTTAGGATATCCGATCAATGAGCAAGACCCTTCCAAATCTAAGGTAGTAGTATTTGAAGACGCTCCAGCAGGTATTGCCGCCGGAAAAGCCGCCGGTTGTAAGATCATTGGTATTGCCACTACTTTCGACTTGGACTTCCTAAAGGAAAAAGGCTGTGACATCATTGTCAAAAACCACGAATCCATCAGAGTTGGCGGCTACAATGCCGAAACAGACGAAGTTGAATTCATTTTTGACGACTACTTATATGCTAAGGACGATCTGTTGAAATGGTAATCCTCTAAAATCGAACATATTTGAGTAATAATTCTCAGATACAGTCCTATTCTATATTCGCCACAAAACAAGTAATGATGCTAAAAAACGACACATTTATAAAATCACATCTTATTGATTAAATAAATACGTAGATAGATTTTTTTTTTTAAAACATATAGTGTGCTATTATTTCTGACTCTGTCTCATCTCAGAAAAATAAATGATAAAAAAGGAAGTAAAATCCTTAAACGTTATCAGGTTATTAGCAACTTGAAAGTGACAGGAGCCACAACGGATTAAAATTTAATTTCTAGTAAAGAAATGTCAAGAAGAGTGGTTATCACAGGATTGGGCTGTGTAACGCCGTTGGGAAGATCATTAAGTGAGTCATGGGGGAATCTGCTCTCTTCCAAAAATGGACTCACACCAATCACATCTTTGCCCAACTATAATGAGGACTACAAACTCAGAGAAAAAAGTATCCCATCAACGATAACAGTGGGGAAGATTCCAGAGAATTTTCAAAACGAAAATTCAGCCATCAATAAACTGCTGTTCACTAGCCAGGATGAGAGAAGAACCTCAAGCTTTATCAAGCTAGCACTACGTACAACTTATGAAGCGCTTCACAATGCTGGTCTCTTGAACCCAAATGATATAACCATCAATACATCTCTGTGCAATCTGGATCACTTTGGTTGCCTGATAGGTTCTGGTATAGGATCCATTCAAGACATATACCAAACTTCTCTACAATTCCATAACGACAATAAAAGAATAAATCCATATTTCGTCCCTAAAATCCTTACAAATATGGCAGCTGGTAATGTTTCCATCAAGTTTAACCTTAGAGGATTATCCCATAGTGTTTCCACAGCATGCGCAACAGGTAATAACTCCATTGGCGATGCATTCAATTTTATTCGGTTAGGCATGCAAGACATCTGTGTCGCCGGTGCAAGTGAAACGAGTTTGCATCCGTTAAGTTTAGCAGGTTTCATCAGAGCAAAGTCGATTACTACAAACGGGATCTCTAGACCCTTTGATACACAACGTTCTGGATTCGTACTTGGTGAAGGATGCGGAATGATTGTCATGGAATCGCTAGAACATGCTCAAAAGAGAAATGCAAACATAATTTCTGAGCTCGTGGGCTATGGTTTAAGCAGTGATGCCTGCCATATTACCTCCCCTCCTGCTGATGGAAATGGTGCCAAAAGAGCAATAGAGATGGCTCTAAAAATGGCTAGATTAGAACCAACTGATGTTGACTACGTCAATGCACATGCTACATCAACTTTACTAGGCGATAAAGCAGAGTGTCTGGCAGTAGCCTCAGCACTCTTACCAGGAAGATCCAAAAGGAAGCCACTGTACATATCCAGTAACAAAGGTGCAATTGGCCATCTTTTAGGTGCAGCTGGCGCCGTAGAAAGTATATTTACAATTTGTTCCTTGAAGGATGATAAGATGCCGCATACCTTAAACCTGGACAATGTTCTGACTCTAGAAAATAACGAGGCCGATAAGCTACATTTCATAAGAGACAAACCTATTGTGGGAGCTAATCCGAAGTACGCATTATGCAACAGCTTCGGATTTGGAGGAGTTAACACATCTCTTCTCTTCAAGAAATGGGAAGGGAGTTAATATTATTAAACTTATATATATATCCCATTATAATCGTTTTTGAATTATATGCTATCTATTCGAATGTCGAGATTTATCCATTAAAACCAATCATTTCAATGATTAGCAAAAATATTAATCAATTAACATTTAGTCATCGACCGAAATATTTGAGTTCTAAAGGTCTTACAATGTTATAGATGATGAACGCCCAACTTCCGCCTAACTCGAACCCAATGTCACCGCCGTACTCTCCGATCAAACGACTGATCTCACCAACCCAATAAGTTTGGCACATACCCAACGCTACTCCAAAGGCACCAGCAATTAAGGCAGCAGTACCTGCGATACCGATAGGTAGATGCTCCCAATTATCCCAATCATCAATATTGTAAGCACTGAAGGAACGCCTATAAATAAAATGCTCTGAACATGCAATGGCAATATAAATAGCCAAATAATAACCAATGGAATCCATAAAATTCTCCATAAAGCCGTCAAAGTAATAGGTAGCAGGGATGGAAATACCTAAAGTGGCAGCATTACCTGCCATTGTCCAGACTACTCTTGGTATTTTAGCCAAAGGTGCCCACAAAGCTTGAGCGGATAAAGCGACAGTGTACATTCCAGGGACATTATTAGCAACAGTTGAAAGAGCCAACAAAACACAGCAGAATTGACCGAATCCGTTTAGAGAGTTAGGGACCAGGATAGCATATATGACACCACCCATGGCGTTTTTATCATAATATGACTTCCAGGTTGGGTCATTAAGGGCCGCCATACCGCAAGCAGCACCAAGAATCATGGTGAAAAATAGAGGGAACGCTAGACCGGCTACTACGGAAAAAAAAATTTTGTATTTACTTGTGGTCTTTGGCATATAAACAGTGTAATCTGCTGCATAAGTCGCCCAACCCGCAGCTGACCCAAAAACAGATGAACCAAAAGAAAGAACACCACCTGCAGTAGTTGCACCCCCTACCCATTCACCACCTTTAAATTTTCCTGATCTCGATAGTTGGGCAATAATGACCAAAAAGGCAGCAAAATTGGGTACCCACGACCATTTTTCGTATGCATGAACGACACTGTAACCAAAAAAAGTCACAAGCACGGTACCACCAGCAATAATCAAACAACCTGCCCAAATAGGACAGTTGTGCCCAGAGCCTTCATTCACCATATTCAAAAGTTGAGCAGAAACAGAAATATTTAAAACACACCAACCGACACAAGCAATGACATTAACAAGAGAGAAAAATCTTGCTGTGATGTTACCAGCCAAATATCTCGATAGAATCATCTGTCTTAGGCCCAGTTCTACCCCAAAAAGTGAGAATAATGCAACAGGGATCAAACCCAAAATATTGAAAAAAATGATAACTAAAACACTTTGGCCGAAATTTAGGCCAAATACTAGAGGACCCAAGGCACCTACGGAATAGGCTACAATCACCATATTAGCTGAAAACCATATAGTGGCGGCATTGAGTATCGAGTCATCATTTTTTTCATCGTCTGTAACTGGTTCAATACCTTTCGTCTCAGCATTTAAAGCAGCTGCAATCCTATTGAAAAAGGACGGCTTATTATCAATGAATTCGTTGGTTCTATGCAATTCTACACCCTCATAGTATACATCAGCGGCGGAAGATTTTGTGTCCAGAGCTCCAGATTCGAGGTCCCTTAGTTCACTACCCGCATCTTTTATATCGACCATTGACATGGCTAATTTTTCTGGCATACTTTTCTTCGATATTTTAGTCACCTTCTGAAACACCCTCCATTTCAATCTGACAAGCGTATCTTATAACAAACAATTTGGTTATCATGTTATATATTTGTCTGGTTTACAAATCACCAGTGCAAAAACAGACTACATTTATGTCATCTGCATGCATTAGGCTTTCAACAGACTAGAAATCAAAATTTATCAACTAAACAGAAATAATGCAACGTCTCATAAAGTATTTACTGGCGATCGGAGTAACTCTTAGAACCACAGTCACGTGATATGCTTATCAGAATTGCGTTATCAACTCAAATGAATGAGCCGTGATAATTTAATTAACATACATGCTATTTTTTAATGATTTGCATACTAGAGCCATTTATGTTACATTACAAAGACTAAAATAGCGAAACATTTAAATGAACTTTCGTTAACGACCAAAGTACTTGAGCTCAAAGGGTCTAGCAATGTTGTAAACTATAAATGCCCAACTTAGTCCTAACTCGAATCCAATATCACCACCGTAGTCTCCGATCAAACGGCTGATCTCGCCAACCCAATAAGTTTGGCACATACCCAACGCTACGCCAAAGGCACCAACAATTAAGGCAGCAGTACCTGCAATGCCGATAGGTAGACGTTCCCAACTATCCCAATCATCAACATTGTAAGCACTGAAGGAACGCCTATAAATAAAATGCTCTGAACATGCAATGGCAATATAAATAGCCAAATAATAACCTATGGAATCCATGAAGTAATTCATGAAGGTAGAAAAATAGTAGCAGGCAGGAATGGCAATACCCAGTGCGGCCGCATTGCCTAATAAAGTCCAAATAACTCTTGGGACTTTCGCAAGAGGTTCCCACGTGGCTTGCACCGATAAAGCAATAGTATACATGTTGGGAACATTATTAGCGATAGTGGACAGAGACAATAACACGCAACAGAACTGACCGAATCCGTGAACAGAATTAGGGACAAGAACGGCAAAAGTTAAACCACCTATGGAATTTTCGTCATAATACGTCTTCCAGGCTGGATCGCCGATAGCTGCCATTGCTACAGCTGCACCAAGTATCATAGTAAAATATAATGGTGTTGCTAACCCAACTACAAGCGAGAAAAAAATTTTATACTTGTTCGTTTTCCTTGGCATATAAACGGTATAGTCAGCCGCATATGTTGTCCAGCCTGCAGCAAACCCATAAACTGTTGATCCAAATGAAAGCACGTTACCTGCTGTAGTAGGACCAGATGTCCACTCCCCAAGGACAAATTTTTTAGACCTTGCCAAACGAGCAATTATTACCAAAAAAACGGCAAAATTTGGTACCCACGCCCATTTCTCGTAAGCATGAATGACTCCATAGCCGAAAAAAGTTACAATTACAGTAGCACCGATAATAACTATACAACCAGCCCAGAGAGGACATTGATGACCGGGGTTAACCATATTCAGGACTTGCGAGCTTGCTACGGTATTAACGATACCCCAACCGATACAGGCAATAAAATTGATGAAAGAGAAGATCCTGGCTGCGATATTGCCAACTAAATATCTAGACAAAATCATCTGTCTTAGGCCCAGCTCTGCACCGAAAACAGAAAAGAAAGCAACTGATACCAAGCCTAAGAGGTTAAAGAAAATAATAACGAAAACGCTTTGGCCGAAATTTAGATCAAACACCATAGGCCCTAGGGCGCCAATGGCATAAGCAGGCAGAACCATATTTGCTGAAAACCACATAGATGCAGCGTTCAGTATAGAATCATCAGTTTTTTCATCTTCTGTAATCGGTTCAATACCCTTTGTCTCGGCACTTAAACCAGCAGCAATTCTGTTCAAAAACGACAGTTTAGCTTCAACTAATTCTTCTGTTCCGTGCGATTCTACATCATCATAGAATTCATTTGTTGAAGGAGTCTTTGCATCGTGAGCTCGAGACTCAAGGTCTTTAAGTTCATATTTTAAGTATTGAGTGCCGTTCAGGGACATTTCGTGCGTTTGAGGCATATTTGTTAGCCCTTTTATAATATGGTAGGTTTTCCGAGCACACGCGCCTCAATGCTAATAATAGTGAAGTAACAAGCACTTTTAATGCTGTGTTTACGTTAGCACGGACTACAGAGTATCTGTTAAGAGGGACGTCTACGCCCTTATATATATACGTGTTACTTCTGACTAAAATTGCTTGGCAATACGATGAGTGAAAAAAAAAAGGCCTTATCGAATTTTTCTTTCCGTCACATAATGACGCCGGCACCTTTGCCCTTCTCGTATTCGTGATGAAAATAAGTTAGAATCGGTGAACGCAAAATGATAAGATTTCCAAAATGAAAACTCAGTTAGCAGTCAATTTTGACTGCTCCATATACAGTCTATCATGCGATAAGCTTGAATAAAATAATATGGTTTTTTTTTTTCTGTTCAATTTGATGAGGGATAAGCATTTTTTGTTGCTGTTGTATTTGAACGGGAATATAGCAACACCATAAAGTGCTGCTCAACATGTTTCTTATCTCTGAACAATAAAGTAGTCCAAACCGTAATTCAGAATATATCTTAATACCAAAGAATTACCTAAGAAAGTTACCATGCTTATTTCTTAGCAACCGTACGTTAACACATAAGATAATTACTACCTTTGAGAGAAACTGTGTATGTAAATATATCTACTTGCATATTACGCATTTCTACATGCCCGTAACTAGTGCTTGCGATTGAGCTTTTGCGTTGTTCCAAAACCTGTATAGTAAGTCCGCGTATCTCTGCAATTCATTGACTGATATCAAAAGTTCAAAATCACACAAAACTAGAAACTGCAGTTCCAAATGGTTGAGTTCTTGTAAAGATATCCCTCCTACCCTTGAGTATCTTGAATTGCTATAGAAGAAATCGCTCAGAAACTTCGTACTGACAGTAATACCTGCTATGATTAATCTGTGAATATTATGTGAATCCATTACGAACATTTGAGGATGAGCCCTTGAATCCCTTTGAACTCCTGTATTTTCATCATCTGAATCGTCATTTTCATTATTTTCGTTACTGTTACATGCGGACATTTTGTCAGCGCCCCTGTTAGCTTTATCTAGAGAGCTTTCATTTGAGGGAGATTCATGTTTTGCAGTATTAGTTTTAGGGGTCGTAGTGACACTATTGCATCTCTTGGATATTCTATCAAAGTACACGAGGAGCGATAAAAATACATCATTCGTTGTGGGGCAATATTTCTGGATCCTCTGGAAATATTGGTCAAGACCAATTTGTGGTACGTGCTTCCCTCTAAACCCCAGAACGGGGCTTAAGTATTTCTTTTCATTGTCACTTAAAGCAAGACACCTACCATTCTCAATCTCTTGTGTCAAACTAGGATTTGTCGCTGCCGTCCTATCATTTGACTTAATAATTTTAGTTAGTAACGCTGTCAGCATTTTAAGAAGCTTGTCTGTGGGAAACTCTGCAATGTTCAAAGACGGGGTTACTTGTGAGTTGCTTGTGTCACCGTCGAGTATTTTGTCTTCCTGGGTGGATGATTGAACTGTATGTGTGCCTTGCACTTTCTCATTTAAATTATTTGTGTCGCTCAATTGCCTTTCGTTATTCTTTGGGAATCGTACTGGATAATATTTGTTAATTGTGTTCATATTTGAGCCATGTACCCTGTTATTCATTTCGACCCTAGCTTGGTTAGAAGCATCCTCATAGTTAAAAGATGATTCTGGTCTAATTCCCATTGATGAAGTAGATGATTGTGATTCTAAAGTCTCTTCAGAAGCTACCCTCGTCACTACCACAATATCGCGTCTATTATTACTGTCCTGTTGTGAATTATCTGTACGTATATCGACGTTACCACTGCCAAGGTTTGCTTTATCATCCGATTGTATTGAATATGTAGACTTCGGACTACTACTGGCATTTGTTGATGAGGGGGAATCACCTTTGATAGACATACCGGCGCTATTTGCTACAATTAACTTAACTAATAACTGGTTCAATACTTTGCAAAAAAAAAAACAGTTCTATGATGAGGGATGACTACGTAATATATTAATTGGGATTCCACGCGTTATGATTTAGAAAATCTTTCACTAGTTTAGCTCACTTACGGTTGGTGCTATTGCAATTACCAATACTGTTTTTTAAGGTTCTATCAAGGTTAGCCTTGTTATCTCTTAGGTAAATTACGTTCATTCAGATTTTTTCCGCAAGGGCGGAAGAAAAAGAGCCACATCAAGGCGAGATCTTACCTTAGAGATCGTCGAGAGATTGATTGAATGGAATTTCAAAATAGAGGTAAAATCCCCAAAGGGGCAGGCAGGCACATTAAGGTCTTGATTATAGTTATTGATTAACATTGATATTATTCGAGTTTTAGATTATTCCTTCAATTTGAAGGCTTCTTGGAAATAATTACACGATTCTTACATATATACAAACAAGAGTAGTCTATAATAGAGAGGTAAACTACTGCCGACAGGTGTTTATTTCTTAGATTCTTTAACCACCTCTCCATCTTTGGTCACAACTTCTCCACTAAGCGGTTGCATAGTCTCATACTTCTTTCGCAACTCTTTTTGTTCCTCGTGTTCACTCATATTGAAGTACCTTTTCCTTTCTTTTGTGGGATCTAATGATGCAGCTCCGTTTGTCTTTCTCAACCTCTTTTCTTCGACTCGTTTAGCATCTTTTATCGGACCCTGATGCAAAGTTTCCCTTTCCATTTCTTGCACATAATGCACGCCCACTACCGTCGCTGCCGTTATCAGACAGGAAGCTGCAAACGTTATCTTGCTAGCCCTACTCATCTCAGCCGAAATTGACGTCTCCTACCGTGTGTACCGTCGTTGAATGTCAAATGTGTCCGTTTACTACGACTACCTGAATGCTAAACATTAATACAAATCAAATACTGAAAATTTAGGGGTAACCCCGAAAAGAGCCTTTAGTAAAGTTCGATGGATACGATCGGAAGATCACTTAGAAGATTATGGGCGGATTGATGGTACGAAGAGTACACTAATCTCTCATTGACATATGCCAACAGCCGTCTAGTAATTACTACTCTTGGAAACAGCGGGATCATATAGCAATATATATATTTATATATATTCAAGGCACATATATAGTCCAAACATGACTCACGAGTGGAGTCAAGCGCCAAAATTAGTGGTTTCAACCGATACTGAGCACACAATAATTATTCTTTTTATTTCACCATTTTAACCATTCTAATCCGGTGTCCAATAGTAACATGTTGCTATTTCATCGTGCTCACGTGGTTTCATTATAACTCCTTTCTCCATAGCGCGAGCTGCTGACCTACAAAAGAAATACTAATTTACTTCATTATCAAACGGATACATGATAAGGGACAACTTTGATATTTGGTTTCCACAAAAAAGCGAAAGAAAATTTATCCTTCGAACATCATCATTACTTTAAAATTATGGTCACCACGCTAACTCCCGTTATTTGTGAATCCGCTCCAGCTGCTGCGGCTTCATACTCCCATGCCATGAAAGTGAACAATTTGATTTTCCTTTCTGGCCAAATTCCAGTGACCCCAGACAACAAGTTAGTTGAAGGTTCCATTGCTGATAAGGCTGAACAGGTGATTCAAAACATTAAGAATGTTCTAGAAGCAAGCAATTCCTCATTGGACAGGGTCGTAAAAGTTAACATTTTCTTGGCAGATATCAATCACTTTGCTGAGTTTAACTCCGTTTACGCCAAGTACTTCAATACTCACAAACCTGCCAGATCATGCGTTGCTGTTGCAGCATTGCCATTAGGCGTTGACATGGAAATGGAAGCCATTGCTGCCGAAAGAGATTAAGGGCAAGTCTTAATAGCGTCTTTTAGAACTTAGGATTTTACTACGTATTTTTTAGCTTTATAATATAAAGCCCATAGAAGTATGACTTTCATCACCTTCCCATCTGAAGAATGTACATTGTACATTGTATACTAATTTACTTGGTTCCTTCTACAAATACGATGCTCTTCGAGGACTGTTTTTTCCATTAAACATTAGGATGTAAAGGTGTTCTCAAATATATAACACATTTAGTGGTATGTATGGGTGATAAATTTTTTTCCGTATATTTTGAAAAAAAAAGAAGCTTGACTTTCGCTGTTCCCGCTTACGACTACGCTCCCCCGCTAGGTTCCCTTTAGGCCGTCATTTTCTACTGAGCCAAGGCGATTCTGGTAGTTACTCGCGCTTGGTCCCCTACCAACGAGTCGCCTGGTCGACGCTTCCTCCGTGTAATTTCGTGAGCCTAGGCGCAGAGGATATTATCTAGAAGGAATTGAAATATTATAGATTAATTACGCTTGGTGTTAAACGGTATTAACGAGTAGACTGCATAACAGAACAACCAAAGATGGCCCAACGTGTTACTTTCAGAAGAAGAAATCCATGTATGTTAAAGGCACACTTATAAATTACGAGAAATTCTGACGAGATGATGATTATTCAACTAAAAAAGAGCAAGAGAGGAGAGGATACCATGTCAGGGGACCTAGTATAGTTATCAAAAGCAATTTACCCCGTTTTTGTAATCCACTATCAATAACTTATTCTGCGCGAACACCTATTGTGTCCAGAAATAATACAATATTGGTAGCAATGAGAAGAAAAACGATAGTTAATAAGAGCAGCAACTTTTAACCCTGATGCTGACTAGAGCTAATAATCTCAATCTGTGTTACGAAAATTTCTTTTAAAGTTTTCTCGAACTCCTTCCTATTGAAACATTTCGTACTAACATATTTTTCAAATGAGAAAGTATACCAACTTTCTGAAAACATTTTCAAATAGACAACACCCGTTCTAACAAAATCAAGGTTGTTAAGACCCCAGGTGGTATTTTGCGTGCCCAACATGTCAAGAAGTTAGCTACCAGACCAAAGTGTGGTGACTGTGGTAGCGCTTTGCAAGGTATCTCTACTTTGAGACCAAGACAATACGCCACTGTTTCCAAGACCCACAAGACTGTTTCCAGAGCTTACGGTGGTTCCAGATGTGCCAACTGTGTTAAGGAAAGAATTATTAGAGCTTTCTTGATCGAAGAACAAAAAATTGTCAAGAAGGTTGTCAAGGAACAAACCGAAGCTGCCAAGAAATCTGAAAAGAAGGCTAAGAAATAAACTTTAAGAAAATGTTACTTTTCTTATGTACCTAATTAACTGTTTTATATAAAGCACGAATAAAAATAATTCATATCACAAGAAAACTTTCATGGCTCTAGCGCTCTATGAATAATGCTTTTTGTAATGTTGTCGAGCTACTATTTCTTCATTAATCATCGTCATCCATAGCCATGGGAATTTGGTAGTCAATCGCCTGTCCAACTGTAGACGACGTAACTCTGCTATAAAAAAGACCTGTTCATATTTTATTTTTTTTTTTCATGTGCCACGAACAATTTAATGTATGGGAATACAACTGCAAAAGAAAAAATCAAAAAAAGAAATCACACACCACAAACACCAAACATTATGCCAGAAGCTTCCGCCAAATCCTGCGTCGATTAAGTTAATGTGAACACCACCTCAGATCTAACACTGATGAAAAGCCTTACAAATCTCAAAACATCTTTTCCTTTATGAAGAAGAGTGCCTTGCACAACCATACATACAGGAACTTGATAAAGCCTACAGATAAAATCCAAGTGGAAAGTAAACAAAAAATCCTAGAGAATGCTCGCTGAAAAAAAAAAAAGATGTCAAGACAGATTACGTCGTAAATTCAGCCACTTTCAACCAAGTTTCCGTAATCATATTAATTTCTGAAATTAAATAATCTAACGTATCTCATATCTTTTTTAAGTGATTTACCTGTGGAGAACAGCAAAGAAGTCATCCAAGACAGAAAATCGATGGATACTGGTCTTATTCGGTCAAAGTGACTGCAATACTCCTCTGCGGATTTGCTTAGTGTTAGAAAATCGAGCGGCATGTTTTCTTTTGTCACCAATGGAACGGCCTCAAGGAACTAAATATCAGTCGATTTTATCGCCTTTCCCGAGTGGGGGGCGTATTCGTACAAATTGACTCTTTTTCAGAAATGTCTGCCGCCCGCGTTCGGTCATTAATGCACAGCTTTATCGCGATTGCCAGTGACTTCTACGTACATATAGTTGCTACGTCTTCGCCTTATCAATAAATAATTATGAGTCTTTAATTTCTTTTTTTTCATTGTCAGAATTTTTCATGTCCTTTTTTTTTTTTTTTTCTCGATGATCAAGATGTTAGGGAACCAACCAAGATAATGGTTTTAATATAAATATCCATTAAAAATATTTAGACAGTAAAATAGTGGTGAGTCTAAAACGCGTTAGAGGCATTTTTTTTTGAAATGTAGATAAGTAAGCTTAACTGTAATAGTATTCACAACAATATCCATATAAATTTCGCATATAAAACATCCTATCCTCTATTATAACGATTTATAAGAATGTTGGAAGAGGGAAATAATGTTTACGAAATCCAAGACTTGGAGAAGAGATCTCCTGTAATAGGCTCAAGCTTGGAAAACGAAAAGAAGGTAGCCGCTTCTGATACTTTCACAGCAACTTCCGAAGATGACCAACAGTATATCGTTGAATCATCAGAGGCCACAAAATTATCGTGGTTCCATAAGTTCTTTGCCAGTTTGAATGCAGAAACAAAGGGTGTTGAACCAGTTACAGAGGATGAAAAAACGGACGATTCCATACTGAATGCTGCGTCCATGTGGTTTTCAGCTAATATGGTCATTGCATCATATGCTTTGGGTGCCTTAGGACCCATGGTGTACGGTCTAAATTTTGGTCAAAGTGTTTTAGTTATCATATTTTTCAATATAATGGGGTTGATATTTGTTGCGTTCTTTTCTGTCTTTGGTGCAGAACTGGGTTTAAGACAGATGATTTTATCAAGATATCTGGTTGGTAATGTAACGGCAAGAATTTTCTCTCTTATTAACGTTATTGCTTGTGTCGGTTGGGGTATTGTGAATACCTCAGTATCCGCACAACTGCTGAATATGGTGAATGAAGGCTCCGGCCACGTCTGTCCTATTTGGGCCGGTTGTCTGATCATTATTGGTGGTACCGTGCTTGTGACTTTTTTTGGTTACAGTGTCATTCATGCATACGAGAAATGGTCATGGGTACCCAATTTTGCTGCCTTTTTGGTCATTATTGCCCAACTATCGAGATCAGGAAAATTTAAAGGTGGTGAATGGGTAGGAGGTGCAACTACTGCAGGTGGTGTTCTTTCTTTTGGTTCATCTATTTTCGGTTTTGCCGCAGGATGGACGACCTATGCAGCTGACTACACTGTTTATATGCCAAAGAGTACAAACAAGTACAAGATTTTTTTCTCCCTAGTTGCTGGTCTAGCGTTCCCTCTATTTTTCACCATGATTCTTGGTGCTGCTTCTGCTATGGCTGCTCTTAATGACCCAACCTGGAAGGCATATTATGACAAAAATGCTATGGGTGGTGTCATATATGCTATCCTGGTTCCTAACTCTCTGAACGGATTTGGTCAATTCTGCTGCGTTTTGTTAGCTCTGTCCACTATTGCAAATAATGTTCCAAATATGTATACTGTTGCTTTATCCGCTCAAGCTTTGTGGGCACCTTTGGCTAAAATACCAAGAGTAGTCTGGACAATGGCAGGTAATGCTGCCACTTTAGGTATTTCCATCCCTGCTACCTATTACTTTGACGGCTTTATGGAGAATTTTATGGATTCCATTGGTTATTATTTGGCTATTTATATTGCCATTGCATGTTCAGAGCATTTTATTTATAGGCGTTCCTTCAGTGCTTACAATATTGATGATTGGGATAATTGGGAGCATCTACCTATCGGTATCGCAGGTACTGCTGCCTTAATTGTTGGTGCCTTCGGTGTTGCATTGGGTATGTGTCAAACCTATTGGGTTGGTGAAATTGGCCGCTTAATTGGTAAATATGGTGGTGACATTGGGTTCGAGTTGGGTGCAAGTTGGGCCTTCATCATCTACAACATCTTAAGACCTTTAGAATTAAAATACTTCGGTCGTTAGGAAGTAATGATTAGGGCGATCATTTCCCCGTGCACATTTCACGTCATGTATCATAGATGCAATTTCATGTAAACTATTTAGACATCTCATTTAATAAAAATAGCTACAAACTGTATTTTACAATATTAGTAACATATCAAAGATAATCTCTATGGTATATACAAAACTTCAAAAATGCCAAGACAATTTGCACGGCTGCGACCGAATTGAGACTTTGTGGCCTGCATATCAGTCTTACAATAAAAGCCAAAAAGAAAAAAAAAAATTAAGAATGCACAGGTGACTAGTGGTTATGCGACTATGTGAACGTAAAGAGAACGAGATGTAACCCGGCAACCCGGCTAGAGAGGTTGTTTAGCATGCGAGGTATTAGACTCCTTGTCAAAGAATTAATTAAAATATTTATTAGTTAATTTATTAGTTGCAAAGTCATTGATAACAGCGTGACTCTTCCCGGAAATTCTTTCATTTCGGCATTTCGAAGCGAGACCGCAAAACACGTGTACGCACGTAGCCAACGATTGAAAAAAAAAGCTTCCAAGTGAGTCACCTCTACCGTTGGAACTTATAAAATGTTTTTGCAGAATATACTCGCCTGAAAGTCCATTTATACGCAGTGAACTGCAAGTATTTACTATCTAAACTTTGGCATTTTACTCCTATTAACGGTTTGAATCTTTGAAAATAGAAAAGAAAGGATAGGTTTCTAAAAAATTCAATAGAAAAATGGATTTGGTGAACCATCTAACCGATAGACTACTGTTTGCAATCCCAAAGAAAGGTCGTTTATATTCTAAAAGTGTTTCTATTTTGAATGGTGCCGATATTACCTTTCACCGCTCTCAAAGATTAGACATTGCACTAAGCACAAGCTTACCTGTAGCGTTGATCTTTCTGCCCGCTGCAGATATTCCAACTTTTGTTGGTGAAGGTAAATGTGATCTTGGTATAACTGGTGTTGACCAAGTTCGTGAATCTGACGTCGACGTAGACTTAGCAATCGATTTGCAATTTGGTAACTGTAAATTGCAGGTACAAGTCCCCGTAAATGGCGAGTATAAAAAGCCAGAACAGTTAATTGGCAAAACCATTGTTACCAGTTTCGTGAAACTTGCTGAAAAATACTTTGCCGATTTGGAAGGTACTACTGTTGAAAAAATGACCACAAGGATAAAGTTTGTCAGTGGTTCCGTGGAGGCATCATGTGCTCTGGGAATTGGTGATGCTATTGTAGATCTTGTAGAGAGTGGTGAGACAATGAGGGCAGCAGGTTTAGTTGATATTGCCACCGTCCTAAGCACAAGTGCCTACCTAATAGAATCAAAGGACCCAAAGAGCGATAAGAGTTTGATTGCTACTATCAAATCAAGAATTGAAGGTGTCATGACCGCTCAAAGGTTCGTTTCATGTATTTATAACGCACCTGAAGACAAGCTGCCTGAACTGTTGAAGGTGACGCCTGGCCGTAGAGCACCAACCATTTCCAAAATTGACGATGAAGGATGGGTTGCTGTTAGTTCCATGATTGAGAGAAAAACGAAGGGTGTTGTTTTAGATGAATTGAAAAGACTCGGCGCATCTGATATCATGGTTTTCGAAATTTCTAATTGTCGTGTATAAGATAGAACAGAAAAAGGGAAGCCAAATCCCGATTAATTTTGTATTTTTTATAGGCAATAATTTGATAGAGTTCTATCTTATTCTAAGTTACCCCTCATGACTTCCCAAGTGTGTTTTGAGGTTATCTCTGTGAATATTTTTTCTTTTTTTTTGCTACTTCCCCAGGAAGTTAAATCTTCGTAGCATATTTGTCAGCTTTACTACCGTCTTCATGCTCATGAAACCTTCTTCTTCAACCCCCTTCATTTCTCCAATTTTCGAAAACTGGAGCTACCCATAAATATTCGGAGTTTTGTAGGTATTTTTATTTTGGAGAAAACCTGTACAAACTCTCCCCAGGGAGCATAGATTGGGGATCGTAACGCATAAAGCTGTCTAGAATGCATTTTTCCATGCTACGTCGATTTTTTGCCCGGAAGAGGCTGACGTAGCGCTGGAAGGTACCGACAACTATGCCTATTGTGGAGATGGGCGGCAAACTCCTGTCGCAGAGTGGGGGCGGGGAAAGGTTCTTTTTGCCGTGGAATGAAGCGCATAAAAGAAAAACAGTATGCCATATTAAGTCTTTTTAAGGGGAAAGGGGCTGCTACCATGAGGTCTTTTACCAAAAATGTGTATCAGCTACGCTTCTCAATGAAGGGGCCAAGAAGTTCGTTCTATCCAACAGGAAATATTTCGATATTGCAACGGTCTTTCTATATCTTGCATATTCTTCTTCAGGTTGAGTTCCTTTATATATACTGCATTGCGTAATAAGCAACACAGGGCCCATCCGTTCAACAGAAGAAAACTAAAGCTTTTCAAACATAGCCTTTCCAGTTCAGTGCATATTTATAGAAGGTAAACCTGCATACAATACGGTTAAAACAATAGGAACGAAAAGAAAGCTAGACGGGAAAGCAGTTACTAAAGGCAGGGTTGACGGGACGTTTAAAGAGAGAAGTCTGGTTTATAAAACCTTTTAGTAGTAAAAAAGGAAAAGAAACAAGGAAGGTTGGCATTCTGTTTGATTGAGGAGAAAGGAACCACATTGGACTTTTTTTTTTCTTTCTGTAAGGTATAGTTTTTAGTAGGCTGAACATCAAAAAGATCTCCGTTGTACTCAGAAACAAGTTTAATAGGAACGGGTACAGATATCTTGTAAAATTTTATTCTTACAGCCCAAGTTTATTAGGATTTCATCAACGCAACAATGTATATAAAGGCAGAACAGAAACCCCAACAGTTTGAGAGGAAGAGTGAAAAACTAGACAGAAATAAAAACCAGCAGCTACCAGATCTTGAAACAGATTTCAAGGGTTACAGAGTGAATTCGGACCTATACAACAAAGAACGAGATGGGAGTACGGAAGAGACTTTAAACTCTTTGAAGTTTTTACATAAACCTCAGAGAGTAACTCAAATGAGAGCGAACAGGTTCCCAGAGGAAGAAGTACAAAGAAACACTGATTTAAACAAAAGAATTTTCTCCGCAGGGAATGATGAAAACGTTGATAATGAGAGCGGCTGGTCAAAAATTGCCGCTGCCAAGAATCACACTTCCGTAGAATCATTAAATGGCAGTACGAGACCCCCATTCAAAATAGAGCTGCCTCCCCTTTCCCCCAAATCCACCGTACCAAAATCTTTTCAAGCAGAATATCCCGAAGCTAAGTCACCTGGCAATGATATGAATTTTGAATATGATGAAGAAATTCTAATTCCATTTGCGCCACCTGTATATAAAAAGTCAGGTGAACTATTGAAGAGCTCATTGAAGAGAAGATCAAAATCATTACCTACAACCCCAGGTATAAGGAGCGGGAATGGTGTCCAAGCAAGAGACGGTAGTCCGATGTTGATTAGGAGTAAGAGTGTTCACTTTGATCAGGCGGCACCTGTAAAATATTTTGCTGAGGATGAAAGCCCTATAAACGTTAATAAAACTGAACAACACGATAATTGTCTAAGCTTTAAGCATAAGCCAGTGAATTTAATGGTGGACCCGGAAGAAGAGACAAAAATGCTATCATCTGGATTAGAAACGACATCCATAGATGATGACTTGACGACAGTTGCGCCAAAAGGCTTCGCACATCCTGCTAAAATTTCGAGTCCAAACAATGGTAAAGGCACCAACAATACAAAATTAAGAAAAAGTAAAAGATTTCAGAACCTCCTAAAGAACAGGACCGACATGCCACCATCAAAATCAAATAAAAAATTCGTTAATGGTGGCGGTGCTCATGAAATTTCAGATCGTAATTCAAAAAATTACCATGTTGTTGGATTATACAGCAAGAACTTCCCCATTTTAAGCAACAAGAATCCTAAAAGTTTAAAGCTGAACATTTTTATCAATTTATCACAAAATAAGAAAGTTTTTCTACAAGAATTGTCATTATACATCCATAGAGACAACAATTACTTTTCAAATTCCTCCTCATTTAATAATATTCCCAATAGCCACAATGGTAATGACTGTAATGGTGTGGCCAAGGGTTATAACGCTGGCTGTACAAGATTAATTGCTGGAAGGATACTAGTGAAAAACATTTTATATGATAAAAGAGTGGTGGTACGATATACGTGGGATAGTTGGAGAACAACACATGAAGTGGAATGCGTTTACATCAGTGATGGCGATGGAATATTGCCGGGCACTAACATGGACATTTTCCACTTCATTATCGATGATGCCAGCAAAGTGGATCCTCGCGGCAAGTTAGAATTTTGCATTCATTATTCTACACGTAACGACTATGAGCGCGAAGAGTACTGGGACAACAACAACGGGAATAATTATAAGGTGGATGTTGTAATGGATGGCTTTAACGATCCCTTCACGGCGGCAGCATGAAGGCAACCAAAAGGAAGGAGATGAAGAATGGACATAAAAAGCAAAATGACTTGCTAGATCTTGGCCTGAGTTACTCTCATGATTGGGACCGAACTCCGATAAATAACTCTAAAACATGCTAGAATATTTCAAGTAAATATACATAAATCACAAATAAGCAAATAAACAGATAAATATCTCACAAGAAATCGGGAGCCGATCTTCGATGTGTGTGGGCGTATATACAAATGTGCATTCGGCACGTAAAAGACTGGTAAAGGCTACTGTCCTTCAGTGAGCATTTTTTACATTCATTCAACGCTATACAGCTCTTACTGTGCGACGGAAACGCGACAAAATGTGAAGAGAAAACTAGGGGTTGCTATGACACGACCACGGAAGGCCTAAAAAGTTAAGTGACAGAAATCGTCATTGGTAAAAAAAACCCCGAACATGCCGATAAAGACTTGCTTATTCACCTACGATGACTTCAGAAGTGCGCCTATATTTCTTTACTTTTGAACACCCTTCCACCGCCCATTTAGAGAGAGCTATTTTTGTGCCTTCACTTCCGGCAGAGGTTATATTTTTTTTTTTTTTTTTTTTTTTTTTTTTTTTTTTGCTTACTACTCCTACTTCTTTCTACAGTCTCATCCCGACGCTTCAGTTTGAAATGTAAGGGACTGCGGCATTTGACTGAAAGAAGGGAGAATGGATGGTTTACTTTACTTTTTACGTAAGGAAAAATAAAAAGATTGCTGTATTAGGACGTCCCTGTTCTTTTATATGGTAGCCTATATCCGATAACTGTTCAGCTATAAGACGTGAAGAGAGATTTTTTGGTACCCCTTATGCATTCAATTAAATAGAGAATTAGATATTTCTACCGATGAGCATTTTGTATATAAAGAAGTAGGAATCCCTTCTACAACGACAGAGGTAGACATACTGCTTGGAAACATTCTTTTCGTCCTTTTACAGAATTCTACATAGAAATAATAAAAACAAACAATAGCTTTACTACACAGTACACACTACAATGCAAGATTTAGAGATTTTTTTGAGTATTTTCGCTTTCATTTTCGTTTTCTACTTTGGTGCTCATAGAACAGTCATGAACAGAAACAAGAGCGATGTTCCTTACTTGCAGTGATTTAAATCAGCTAATCTGCTTACTGCCGCCAAGAGAGGTATGCAAAGTCAGTTCTACCTAGTCTGGCTTAGCGTTTTACTATTTACGAAGTTGATGTTCTGTTTTCTAATTTATCTTTTTTCTACTCATTCATTTCCACACTACACTTAATATTTTTTCAATAATTTTCGATGTTTTTAATCCGGTTTTCTATTGATGAGCGCCTTCTTAGCTCATACTTAATACACGTTTTTTAAGATTTATACGTTTGACAGCTCACGCTGTTTGACCAAAGTTATTTTCATTTTTATGTTCGTAATTATGTATTTTTGCTATTGTATATGATATACGTCTATATTTAGGCAATTATAATATGATTATAATATAACTTACTACATCTCTAAAACATGCTGTCTAGCCCTTCCATCGCAAGACTCGGCTAAACATTCGAGGAAGGCACAAAAAGCCACCTATCCCCATCTCTCCAAAAAGCTTCATTTCGAAAATAAGAAGGGAAACATCCGAATAAGACTAAAACTTTGTTCCTTCAATGACTACTAAGTTATTAGATGTCAGAAATCCCGCAAAATCGCCCGCATATCAAGGTAAGCGGCAAAACCCTATTCTTGAAAAAATGTAAATACTAACCGTGTGAGAATTTTAACGGTGTATTCCAAAAAGTCAGCACGTGATCTGCTAAGAAATCCGAACCTCGGCCTTTGTTTTTTTTGTTACAGCATAGGGAAAAGACGCATTGTGTCAAAAAGGAACATCGTACCATTACCCTCTCAGCACATAGGTAATAAGGTGACAAGTAGCAAGTGAAAAGTACCGCTTACGAAGAATACTTTAATTCAACGTAGATACTGCAAAATGTTCAAGTCATTATTTTTGGCCCTCAACTTGCCTTTCCAGTTCTTAGATTCATTCATATGCTAGCTAGCAACAACGGTCACTTTGGGTTGCATTTCAAGCATTGGACAATCTCATTCGGCTAAGATCTCGGCTAACCAAAAGTTGGACTTCAGGGGTATTAGCGAAATAAGGAGATCTTTTTTAGGTTTATTCCTTGTTTTTAGTTTCATTTTGCTTAATAAAAAGGAAAATGGATATATCGATTTTCTGCATACCCTGTTACATTTGATATAAATACAGCGGGACCTACCAAATATACTTTCATTTTGCTTGTGTTTTATAGATATTTTATTTTTTTTCCAGGCAGTCAATGACACATTGTTAACTGAAAGTGTTCTGTTATTGTTTTAATTCTAAAAAAATAAAGTAAGGGAAAAAGAGAACGGACTCATTGACAGTTGTAAAGCATGGAGTCCAATAAACAACCACGTAAAATCCAATTATATACGAAAGAGTTTTATGCCACATGTACCTTAGGTGGTATAATTGCGTGCGGTCCAACACATTCTTCGATCACTCCACTAGATCTTGTCAAATGTAGGCTACAGGTCAATCCCAAGTTGTATACTTCAAACTTACAAGGGTTCCGTAAGATTATAGCTAATGAAGGCTGGAAGAAAGTATACACTGGGTTTGGTGCTACATTCGTCGGATATTCGCTACAAGGTGCAGGTAAGTATGGTGGTTATGAGTATTTCAAGCATTTGTATTCTAGTTGGTTAAGTCCTGGTGTCACTGTGTACTTGATGGCCTCAGCGACCGCTGAATTCCTCGCTGATATCATGTTGTGCCCATTTGAAGCTATTAAAGTGAAACAGCAGACTACTATGCCGCCCTTTTGCAATAACGTTGTTGATGGATGGAAAAAAATGTATGCAGAAAGTGGAGGTATGAAAGCATTTTATAAAGGTATTGTTCCCCTATGGTGCAGACAGATTCCTTACACAATGTGTAAGTTTACCTCATTCGAAAAAATTGTTCAAAAAATATACAGTGTTTTACCTAAAAAGAAAGAAGAAATGAACGCATTACAGCAAATATCAGTCAGTTTTGTAGGTGGTTATCTGGCAGGTATATTATGTGCTGCAGTCTCACATCCTGCAGACGTTATGGTTTCCAAGATCAATAGCGAAAGAAAGGCCAACGAGTCCATGTCTGTAGCCTCTAAAAGAATATATCAAAAAATTGGCTTTACTGGGTTGTGGAATGGGTTAATGGTGAGAATTGTCATGATCGGTACTTTGACAAGTTTCCAATGGCTAATTTACGATTCGTTCAAGGCTTATGTAGGCTTACCAACCACCGGTTAGCTGATCGATTCAATCGGCAAGGTTTATCGTAAACACTCTGTGCTAGAGGAATATTGTATACACAGGATTTTATAAAGTTAGTAAATGACCGGCATTTATAGTTTGTTCTTCTTTGCATATGTCTTAATAAATATTCGTCCTACAATTTCTTTTCATACTAAGAGTTTTGTTATGATTGCCAAATTTCTCAAGTCAAGAACAGGCCCAGGAAAACTTTGAAAGTGCCATGTCAGAAACACATTTATAAGGTAGTTTCGATATACGGCAATACTCGATGCATGCCCAAACTTGCCAGCCGCTCGCGATTGAATCTTCTACAATTTTTAGGTGAACATATTCAGAGGCTGAGGCCTTATTTGATAGTAACATCAAATATCACTCCCACAATTTACAATCACTGTCATTGGTCTCACAGGATCCTTTTCTTTCTAGAACTCCCCTAATATCAACTTTTTACTCTACTGTGGCTCTAACCACGTGTATTTTTCAGGCCCATGACTCACCTTTTCTTTCTTTTTCACTAGCAAACGAAAATTTCATCATCACTTTTTTTTTTTTTTCACTTTCCGTACGCAGTCTTCTCCAGAGATTCTTTTAGCTTCGAAGAAATAATGTATAATATCCATATATAAGAATACTGCTGGATAATTATTTTATTTCTATTTTAACAGTGCTCTACTCATTGAAGGATATTTGTGTAGCCAATACTCTCTCCATCGCTTAAGCTCACATAGCTATCGCATTTTATCACAGAAGCTTTCATTTTTTTTAACTTTTACATGCCAATGGATTTCCAACCTACATCAAGTCATTCGAACTGGGTCGTGCAAAAGTTCGGTGGTACATCTGTCGGTAAATTTCCCGTCCAAATAGTGGATGAAATTGTGAAGCACTATTCTAAACCTGACGGCCCAAACAATAATGTCGCTGTCGTTTGTTCCGCCCGTTCTTCATACACCAAGGCTGAAGGTACCACTTCTCGTCTTTTGAAATGTTGTGATTTGGCTTCGCAAGAATCTGAATTTCAAGACATTATCGAAGTTATCAGACAAGACCATATCGATAATGCCGACCGCTTCATTCTCAATCCTGCCTTGCAAGCCAAGTTAGTGGATGATACCAATAAAGAACTTGAACTGGTCAAGAAATATTTAAATGCTTCAAAAGTTTTGGGTGAAGTGAGTTCACGTACAGTAGATCTGGTGATGTCATGTGGTGAGAAGTTGAGTTGTTTGTTCATGACTGCTTTATGTAATGACCGTGGCTGTAAGGCCAAATATGTGGATTTGAGCCACATTGTTCCCTCTGATTTCAGTGCCAGCGCTTTGGATAACAGTTTCTACACTTTCCTGGTTCAAGCATTGAAAGAAAAATTGGCCCCCTTTGTAAGTGCTAAAGAGCGTATCGTTCCAGTCTTTACAGGGTTTTTTGGTTTAGTTCCAACTGGTCTTCTGAATGGTGTTGGTCGTGGCTATACCGATTTATGTGCCGCTTTGATAGCAGTTGCTGTAAATGCTGATGAACTACAAGTTTGGAAGGAAGTTGATGGTATATTTACTGCTGATCCTCGTAAGGTTCCTGAAGCACGTTTGCTAGACAGTGTTACTCCAGAAGAAGCTTCTGAATTAACATATTATGGTTCCGAAGTTATACATCCTTTTACGATGGAACAAGTTATTAGGGCTAAGATTCCTATTAGAATCAAGAATGTTCAAAATCCATTAGGTAACGGTACCATCATCTACCCAGATAATGTAGCAAAGAAGGGTGAATCTACTCCACCACATCCTCCTGAGAACTTATCCTCATCTTTCTATGAAAAGAGAAAGAGAGGTGCCACTGCTATCACCACCAAAAATGACATTTTCGTCATCAACATTCATTCCAATAAGAAAACCCTATCCCATGGTTTCCTAGCTCAAATATTCACCATCCTGGATAAGTACAAGTTAGTCGTAGATTTAATATCTACTTCTGAAGTTCATGTTTCGATGGCTTTGCCCATTCCAGATGCAGACTCATTAAAATCTCTGAGACAAGCTGAGGAAAAATTGAGAATTTTAGGTTCTGTTGATATCACAAAGAAGTTGTCTATTGTTTCATTAGTTGGTAAACATATGAAACAATACATCGGCATTGCTGGTACCATGTTTACTACTCTTGCTGAAGAAGGCATCAACATTGAAATGATTTCTCAAGGGGCAAATGAAATAAACATATCCTGCGTTATCAATGAATCTGACTCCATAAAAGCGCTACAATGTATTCATGCCAAGTTACTAAGTGAGCGGACAAATACTTCAAACCAATTTGAACATGCCATTGATGAACGTTTAGAACAATTGAAAAGACTTGGAATTTGAATCCACCTTTCTTCTTCACTTTAATGATAGAATATTAATTTTCCCTTTATATATATATATATACGCGCACATATATTCACATATATATTAATGTTTTGTAACCTATATTGGGGCGATTATTCCCTAAATGTAATGTCAGGGTTATACTGTATCAATTGCTAAAGTAGATCTCATTCATCGAGAGCATAGGATGAAATAAAAGATACAGGAACGTGGCGGACAAGAAGAAATTTTACGAAATAAGATCGGCTAAAGCTTTCGCTAAATGCTTCTTTGAAGTGAAATTTAACGGCTTGTACTTAACTTCAGGTTTTATAACGTATGCATGAAGTGATTGAATTGCGCAATTAGTGGTCCTGGAAAGCAAATCCCCATCACTGACATCACTAGTGATTTTATTTTTATCAAGCGCAAGATACTCGCATAATTTACCCATCACTTGATCAAACTTCGGGAAGGTAAATCTTCTAGGAACCTTTGTTAACTTTTCAATTTCCACAATTTTAAGGTGTGTCTCCAAATCACGGATGGTTAAAAAGTTGCCTCCAAATACCAAAGAGTCTACTGGTGTATAAACTGCATGAATATATCCAGCTGGAATCATAAACAAATCACCAGCATCTAATTCCATCGCAATACCATCCTCAAGAATATCACCGAGGAAAACACTATTTTGGTCTTCTTTTAAAGACCACTCAATATACTTATCTATGTTTGATTGGGTAGGTGGAAATAATAAAAACTTCTTCTGTCCTGAGATAACGTTATAATAAACAGAGGTACCGGCAAAATCCAAATGAAAATCCGTATAAGCATCCTTTACAGACATCAAAATATATTTGGTCACTTTTGGCTTGGGGTCATTCTCCTCCGCCTTTTCCCCATTGACTTTTTCTAAATGTCCATTGAAACTCCAAATTTTATCAACAAGATCATTCTGCCTAACTGCAGTGGGCCTCTCTAGTTCTAATCCCTCAATATTAGAGACTTCTAATGATATAACATTCCTTATTCGATCCCTCTTGTCTGGTTCAATATTTGTAAAATATTCATTCCAAGATCCCAAGTTCCAATTTTCATTCATTTGTGATTGAACGTCCATTACATCAACATGATAATCCTCGCCTATCATTTCGGTGATATAATTAACTGTGAGGCATCCATTGTCTGTGCCCACATTCGGTACATATACTCCGCTATTCAGTGGATCGATGATCTTGTACGGCACATCTATATTATCAAACTTTTCAGCAAAGTCAGCGGCGTTTATAATATTTGAGCCATTTTTCCATTTTTCAAAAGATTTCATGAAACTCTCCTTATGAGGGTGATTCATTTTATCCCTTTTCGATTCACCCTCATTCAAAGCGATATAGTCAAGTAATTTCTTCTTTCTGAAATTATACCGCTTATTTATATGACGATCTTCAGGGTTTTCTTTATTCCTTTGCCGCTTTCCTTTTTGTGTGATGAGAGCGTATGCGGTAAGATATTCTCCTTCCTTATGATTAGGACAACGGTAGCTCTTGATTTGCTTCGCAGAATTTGGATAAGACAGAACTTCAGAACTTGTAAGATTTGAATAGTGAATGCGTTTCAAAGGCACGCATTTCACGTGGACCCACTGCGGGCAACTATCACACTTCACCCAAATTAATGCGCCTGGATTATCCTTCAACTGGCAATGCTGGCAAATATTGGGATCTTGCATTGCACCATAGCTTATTAGTATTTTGTTTTATGATCATTACGTCTTCTTACTCATTATAATCACCCACTTCTATTAGATGTTCTATTATGCCTTTAAATTGCATTGTAGGGTAACCTGTTGGGGGAAAAAATATCTAGGATTACTTTACATACTTAAATATGAGTCCATTATTAACAGTGTTACAGTTCTAACCAAAAAGGCAAGGTTCTACACAAAACTTCGGATGTTCAAGATGAATGCCACCACAGGCATAAAAATTCAAAATGGTATGCAACCTATCATCAAGGGAGCAGTAAGCTCCACATTTAAACGTGCTCTATACAATTTCGGTATCAAAGAAAAGAAGAGTGTCAATATTGAAATGGGGAGAACGCAACAAACTAAGAAAATCGATCAGTCTTTGTCCAAAAAACTTCCCAAAGGTACTATCTACGATCCATTTGACTTCTCTATGGGACGAATCCATTTAGATAGAAAATATCAGGCAAACAAGAACTCAAACAGGAACGATATAATGAAGTCCGGTGCAAATCCACTAGAATTTTATGCAAGACCAAGAATACTTTCAAGATATGTGACCTCCACGGGAAGAATCCAACATAGGGATATCACAGGCTTATCGGCAAAGAATCAAAGAAGACTATCGAAAGCCATTAGACGGTGCCAGGCAATAGGATTAATGTGAACTGTACTACACTAATGCTTCTCCACATGAAATAATTAAGAAAATAAGGCATTTCATAGTTCTGTCTGTAAATATACAATATGTAAAAAGAATCGCAATTAGATCTTAAGTTAAACTTATATTCATTCTTATATTTCTTTAATATACCCGTTTTATTCGCTTACTCGAATTTGGATTATGGTAATGATATTCACGCCAGAGGAATAAGCTGAAATTGACGAATAACTTTTCAAATAATTTTATTACTTCTATTATACAACTTTATAAATATCTAAGCTGCCATTTACTTAATAAGACGGGTTAATTGTTTACGCTTCATCTTCCTGACCATCTTCATCACATGATTTGACATCCCACTTCATTTTGACATCCCATCTACTAGATTTAGCGCTCCAGCTGACGTACTTAACAAACTCCAAAACACTTTCATCTCTCAAGACCAAATTGAAAGTATTCCAAGCAGGTGGATCATTAATCAATACTGAATCACCACTGTCATCCGCACGATAAACAGAAGCGTCTTCAACGTCTTCCTTTAAGTATTGCTTATTATCTTCGTCGTCGTCCATCATGTACAATTCGTAACCACCAAGCTCTCCGGATTCCCAACCGGCAGAAGGTGTCAAGCACAAAGTACCTTCCAAGACAGCATCGATTATATCTGGATTGCTTTTCAAAAGTTCATTAAAGCGACATTTGGTGGCCAATGTGAAATCCATTCCTGGCCTAAACCTTCTAATAAGGATTTGCTCACTGACTGGGCACAAAGAAGTTAGAAGAGCTAGGTATTTCTTGAAAATTGTGCTCTTGTGAAATACAGCTAGGTCAATCAACGCTAATTCTGCATCAAAATTGTTTTCCCTACTATTTCCGGAAGCATCGGAGATAATTTTAATTGCGTCCTTAGTAAACTGAAAGTTTGGCAAATCATTGTTATTCAGCGCCTCAAGAATATCAGCTTCTGTTTGGAAATTACGGTATTCCTTACCGTCGATGTACAAATAACGGGCTTTGTGTGGAGGAATAGCCGTTTTCCACGGAGCTTTCACATCTTTTGAATGATAAGGACATTCCTGTTCCAACTCTTTTTGTTTGATAACCTTCTTTAACAATTCTGATTTATCGTCATTTAAAAACGACTCAATTTGTAGAGAAGAGTTCTCAACAAACTGCTTTTGTAGTTTTTCGATACCTTTCGAGCTTAAATGTTCAGGAGAGATGTATTGAGATAGATAGGTGAACTCGGCTTCAGACAACTTAACCGAATCAGAAATCACACTAGTCATAGATTCTTTAGGTGTGTTATCAGTTTTTGCGCCAGCAGCGCCCTTGAGCATTTTTTCAAAGTGCTTCACTTCATGAAATGATAAAATATTTCTCTCGTCCTTTGGAAATTCAAAATCTTCTAGGACATTAGATTCAATCTGCGCCAAAGTGGATGTGTTGTTACGGACCCACGCTTCTTCTTCACCAGGTATGTAACCTTCTTCGCCAACTTGTGGAATATGGTACCATCCTTGAATAGATAATCTGTGCTTATCAACTTTGACTTCTTCGACATCGTGGAAAGAGAAACCCGGTAAAACTTTGAAAAAAGCAATTTGATTGAACTGTGGAACTAGTTTAGCAGATGGATCGGAATGTGGAACGTTTGGTAAAATACTTGGAAAAAGTCTTAGACCACCACCATAATGCGATTTCCATTTTCTGTCGGGATCTGGTAGGTATAAAATGAAACTAATCCTTCTAGAGCCAATAACGTCATCATGAGTCAACAAGTGACATCCCTTTGTGTAAGTGTTGATGCTCATGTCGGTCTTAGAACCAGACAATTTACCAGCTTTGGTGACGTAGCCAAAAAAATCTCTATATTGCTTGGAATACAGAATCTGGCGCAGTTTGAACAAATTAGGCAAACGGGACAAGTCATCCCAGTCCAGACCAGACAAATTGGCCAAGTCACCACTTTGGTTGACTCTATAGATATCGGTTTCTTTTTTAGTGAAATGGATCTCAGTTTCTATTTCTTTACGAACAGCACGTAGTAGATCGTCATTAACCAATTCATGAATAGTACCCCAGTTGTAAGGCTGAGAGTCTTCAATTTCCTTTTTCAAGCCATCCTGGAAAGTCTTGTCCCAGATTTTAGGGTTGAACATACCCTTTATCTTGTCCTCTTCGAGGGAAATTTGTTTGGAATTTCTCTCCTTCTCACCTTTAACTTCAGCAGTTTTTCTCTTCATTATATTTCCGGTATATTTGGTGATCTTAATTAAAAAATGTAAAAATAAAAAGAAAGAGTGCTAAAGAATGACACAAAAAAACAGTTGGCTCTTCGTGTTGTAAACGGAAGAGAACGGCTTCCAAGTGATGACTTGATTAATATATAAGCGAATTTTTTTTTTTTTCACTTTTACCTAAGAAGTTTATCCGATGGAATGGTCCGAAAAAAGAAGATGCAACTATTACGCACATAAAGTAGGTGTAAGATCGCCCGATACAAACAATAAATAAGCAAATACTCATTTTATTGCATACTTCGGAAACTTTATGCCTGATGTAAAAGAATCCAAGCAATTCATAGGATCTCTCATTGCATCAGCTTGTTATCATACCGTAAAGACATCTCACCTCAGAGTGGGCTTATGTTTTAGTTATAGTGTTTTATATACAAGCTATAAACTCTCCTCTTATAGTCCCATATGGGTTGAAGAAAAGAAAAGAAAAGAAAAATCTTCTACCAAAAAAGAAATGCTATTGATATTAAGGAAGTAAATTACATGATCTAATTGAAGTCCAACCATGCAAAGTATCGGTCGAAAATTAGGAATATCATCTAATAATATCTTTTCCAAATTAAAGGCGGCCACCTCTCTATAAGATATAACCATACGAATTTCCTGACGTGAGAAGGAAAAAATTACTGGAAAGTTCTTTCTTACATGCAATGACCAGTTAGGCCACGTTTTAGTGTTTTCTTCCTTGCAATGGTTCTACGACCAGCCTGTCAAATGTGTACATCTGAGAAATAACAGACTGTCTTTTCAAGACACCTAAGTCGTTCTTAGCTTCCTTAAATAGGTTCATTAACACTTTTGGGTCTTGCTGATTCATGTTATTTCTGAAAGTAGTCCTTGTTTTACTTAAAAAGTATTCCCTGAAGTTGTAATTATTGAATTGATTAGCATTCTTGATGAATTCCTTGTATAAAGACAACACCTGCCTTCTTGTTGGAGCTGTAAATCCAGGCATTTCTCTTCTTTCAAAAGGTGATTCCAAGTTCCCTATACTGCAGATAAAAATGGGAATAAAACTGCTATCCAAACTTCACTTGTTACCTTAGGTTCCGTAAAGTTACTGTGTAGTTATATCAATTCCTCAATCATTTTTCTCCGCTGCTTATAAATGAATGAGAATAAATAGACTGCTATTACCCGGAAATCGGGTGTTTCTCCAATAAATGCATTGTTTAATAATAAGTGGGTAATACAATATTGTTTGGATTTGATGGAAATAGCTATTGCTTTATCTACTTTACTGTGGACATTTGGGAACTAAAAAAACCTCTTTAACCAATATATTCAGCATATATTATGTAAAAATGAATAAAAAAGGTCCTACCCGGATTCGAACCGGGGTTGTCCGGATCAAAACCGAAAGTGATAACCACTACACTATAGGACCAGTACAACTGTAAATTTAGCGGTAAAAAAATCAACTAACCCTACAGTAAACTAAACGTAGTACTTTGACACCGATAAACAGGTGAAATATTGAAAAATCGGCAAATAAATACATAATTATTAGCACTTTACTGTTATTGAACATTATGATATCAGGTATACAAGATATTAGGTATACAAGGTATACAAGGTATACCTGAGAAACTGGTGAATAATTCGATAATTGTTGGCATTC
>ERZ794947.73-NODE-73-length-56606-cov-138.437481_pt1 | contig 56606 bp, 27 predicted proteins | sample MGYA00511908_ERZ794947 | MGnify/ENA primary metagenome ERZ794947 (study PRJEB30137, sample SAMN04331400) | food metagenome | isolation source: control ferment replicate 2c | study: EMG produced TPA metagenomics assembly of the Comparison of meta-barcoding and...
AAGAAATATATATATGCGACATATGACGAATGTTCGTAGTTTTTTACAACAAAAACGACTCTCGGTAGCCAAGTTGGTTTAAGGCGCAAGACTGTAATTTACCACTACGAAATCTTGAGATCGGGCGTTCGACTCGCCCCCGGGAGATATTTTTTTAAATCTTGCAGCTTTCAATATTTAAATATAAGTAATAAACCATCAGTTAAACAACAGAACAAGCATTTCTTAAATATCATAAAAAATCTAATAATGTTTTTTGCCGAATTTTGTTATTGATTTGGTTGGTCTTCTTGATAATTCTGTCGGCGCTTTTTTTGTGACATATTGAAATTGCGAAATTGCAAACGAAAATATAAATATATATGAATGTTAATAAATAAATTATTTAATTGATGATCGAGGACGAAATACACTTTTATGATCTGTCCTTACGCGTAATAATTACAAGAAGGTGAGAAAATTGCCTTTTTTTGCTAATTTTTTTTTTTTGGTACCATATTCAATAATTGATGCTAAATTATAAATTGATTTTATTGTTTTCCTCTTTCCTACAATTAATCTCTTTTTCTGGCTTTATGATATGTTGTTTAACTTCACCAATAATTAGAAACTGGGGGCTGGCTCAAGCTGCTGGAGTTTCATATGGTACCTTTGGTTACTGTAAAACTTTGAATTCTTTTTCCTGCTCTCGAGTACGTTTAATATATAACACCTCGAAAGAAAAACTACCTGGCCCTTCTCTTGAACGTTGGTGGCTGAGTCCTAAGGCAAGACATACAATAGGAGGACTTTTGATTTCGATACCGGTTGCTACATGTTTGACCTTCATTTCTTTTGCACTTCCTTTGGTTATTATTTTTCTCTTTCAGACTGGAGGAACTAATGTCTCACTTATTACTTCCAACGCTATATTACACATATTGACACTTTTATCAACTATTTTTGCATGCACCGTGGTCCTGTTACAATTTCATCCTTATACGACTTGGTGTGGCTGGCTAACTCTTCCCTGTTCCCTTTGCTCGTTATTGGCGTGCATTTTCTCAGTTTTAGGTTTGATACGTCTGCGCAGTCAGACAGAAAACATAGCTAAAGAAGCTAGTATAGAGAACGTAGACAGTATTCTCAAACTATATGGAACGAGTCAAACATCAAGTTCCCTTGGCGAGAATTATCCACAAACAACTAAGGGTACAGACCAATCTGTGTATGACATCACAAGTCTTTTTAATGATCTACCAAGGACCTTAGATCCCAATCAAGATAAACTGGCGGTAACAAATCAAGATGAACCACCGCCTGAAATCAAATCTCCATTGAAGCAGGCAGGTTTGGTGAGTTTCTTCGCTCCAAAGTTGAATGGTAAACAAATATTTTCTAGAAGGCATGTTGAAAATCAAAAATCCTTATCTTTGGATGAAATCAATATAACCGACTTACCTGCAAAGCAAGAAAATGTGGAAATGCCTACTGAAAAAAAAAATGGCAAATATTTTATATTATGAGGGAATCTCAAGCCATTCACAAGATAACTACGACCCTCCTTGGTTATTTGGCGTTGAGGCTACCCAATCAGCCGATTGCTTTAAAATATATTCAAAAAAAAATCATTGTCTCACAGAGCCCCGCCAATATCAACTACAACAACCAAATAATTACCAGGATCAAAGTGAGGTTCCTCATAACTCTTTCATTCCTTGGTATTCCCGAAGAAGACCAGTAGGATACAACCACAATTACAATCGCTACTACTCACAGACAACTCATGGTAACAGCGAACACTCCCGACAAACATTGCCACAGACCTACAACATACACAGCATGCTCCCCAGAAAGTACAAGCCCGCCTACAAAAAACAGGCACATCGTGTGAAGAGTAATCCACAACCAGCTTATACTTTCCAATGACAAAATAACAAGAATAAAGTACTATCCAATCTGCTTTTTTTGTACGCGTTTTGTTGGCGCGCCGCAATTTGAAAAATAAGAGTAAAGTACTTCTTGCTACTATTTAATGATTCCATCCGTATTCCACATCGTTGACGTCTGAGTCTGATAGACTAGTATATAGAAAATAAAAATAAGATAGAGTAAATAGTATGCTACTTTTATCGAGCCCATCTTTTTGAGCTTAATTTCTGAAACAAAGAAAGGAAGTGCCCATTTTTCCTCTTAACGGTTTCTAAAACTACTGAAGAGAAAACAACTTTTAGATGTAATTTATTTACATTAGCATTAGCAGTGACGACAGAGGACAGGTATGGCGGTATTTGTTAACATTGACTTTCCTTATGCGTGGAAGTACTTGTAATATTCCCTCTCGGATCATAAAAGTGAAATATCGTGCTTCACGATTTGCTGAAACTTTAACAAATTCATTGAAATTACGTGAGTTTATACTAATGAATGGACTTAATTTCTTAAGATGGTGATATCTTCCACATTGGTTTCGGCCAACAAAGCTATCACTTACCAAGTACTTCAAGCAACGTTTGCAATCCCCTATTGTTTATGGATTCTCCATCCAATTCCATCCAGAATTTGCAGCAAGAAGCCCAGGGCAGCTCTTCCGCACAGCTTGCTGACCATGATCATGATCGCGTATCAATGGCTATGCCCTTACAAACCGATCAAAGTGTTAGTGTTTCACAATCTTCTGATAATTTAAGGAGATCAAGACGTGTTCCTAAGCCAAGAACGAGCATTTATGATGAATACGAGGAAGAGTTAAAGGAAAGGGCGAATAAACCCAAGAGGAAGAGACCTGCTCCTCCTAAGAAAAAGGCACCTTCCACACAGAACTCTAAATCAAATGATAAAGTAGAGAAAAAGAAGACTACCTCAATTGCTAAGGATGGCAAACCTACACTGAAGACTAATGACAAAAAAGTGGCGCCGAAACCTAAACCAGCCCATGAACAAGTAGAACCCGCTTTGATCCCTAGCAATTGGACTTCTGTAATACCCTTGCTTACTTCTGATTTCAAGAACCAGTATAGTGTCATCTCTAGGCTAAAAAATCCGAACATGAAGCCTGTGCCATATGCTGGAGATATCATTAAACTGATGGCGTTCATAAATAAGTTTAGTTCTTTTTTCCATTCTGACCTACAAAATTTATCATTCCAAGATTTTGAGGTCGGTTTAGATTTGTATCCCGGCGATCCTAATGGAAGCGCAGCTGGTATAGTGAAGGGTCCTGAAGACACCTCCTTATTGCTATATCCTGATTTTATGGCCATCAAGGATATCGTCTATTGCCAAGACAAAATGAATTTCCTGTTCCTATCCTTGTTAGATTTAACATTTACTGAAAATTTTGATGGTAAAAGTGCCAAGAAGAAAGGTCCATTAACAACCTGGGAGAATCTAAAATCGTCCTCTAAGAAAGTATTTTCCAATCCTCTTTATCGGTTAAGACTTGTAGCTCGCGAATGGGGGTATCCACGAGAATGGCGTCAACAACTCCCCAGTGACCAAGATATCTCCAAACCTAAAACTGCTCTTTTTGAACAAGATGAACAAACACCAGTGGTGGATCCCAGTCATCCAGAAATTTTAACGCCAAATATATATACCTGGAATGCTAATGAACCACTCCCATTGGAATCAGATCCTTTGTATAATCGAGAAATGGACAAGAATGGAATTTTGGCGCTCAAACCAATGGATCGCGTTGTTTTATTGAGGGCTTTAACTGACTGGTGCGCTTCCCATTCATCTGCTATTCATGACGAGATATACAAATTAACTCATGGTAAAAAAGATCCCGTTTTTGGCATCCAAACACAACAAGTGCCTAGGTATACAATTGAAGGGGTAGATAATACTATAAATCAGTTTAAAAAACTCTGCTCACTAATTCAATCAAGATATGAAATCAGAAGTAAGAAAAAACATTTTGTTAAACAACTAAAAGAGGGTAAAAAACCAGATTTATCAAGAAAGCTAGAAATACTGAAGGAGATTAAAGCGGAATTGAAGAACGCTGTAAAATCCGAAAAGGATGAACTTTTGTTCTCATTGTACGACAAGTGGGTCCCATTGTTTGAAGGCGAATTACCTGATCAACCATTAGCCAATCCTTTTTTGGAAAGACTTTATAAATTGCGATTACAAGAGTTCTTCCTTGGTAGAGTTCCCCATATAGGTGATTTTTATATGCCAAGATTACACAGTTATGGGGACTCACTCGAAATGAGCACCTTCACTGATTTGAGAAATCTACAAGCATTGCTATCGAAATTCAAAAATAATGAATACAACGCTTTTACACTGTTTGAAAATGATGGACAATCGATGAGTGCCCAATTCAAATTGTTTTACCATGACACACCATCGTTGGCGCATGATGTTGCACGAGGCAGAAATACATCGGGGAAGGTTTATTGGTATGAATTATGCCACGATTCAGCAACACTGCTGGAGTTCTTGGAGTTCTTGGACTATAAAATTGTTAAACCTCAAGATGAGAAAAAGGAGGGAAATGAAAAAGAAAAAGAAGCACTGAATAATGAAGCGCACATATTGGAGCAGAAATCTACCACTGATAATAATCCCTCCATAAATACAAACCCACTACCAAAAGACGCAAAATATAACACTGCGAGAAAGAAGTTACAGATATTAAAGGAATTTTTATCTGATTACTATTTCATTCTTCGTCAGTTTGAACAAATGAAAGTGCAATTTGCAGACATGAAGCCAGGCAAGAGACAGTTGAGAAGGATACAGCGACAGACTGTAAACTATAATACGGAATATGATAGCGAGGAATATGTCGATGATGAAGAAGACGACGAAGCTGATATTTATGATGACAACGACAATGATTCTTCTTTTGATGATGGTAGAGTTAAAAGGCAGCGCACTTAGACAACTAGCTTTCAACGAACGTGAAGATTGTGAAACTCCTTACAGGCTCCATTTCGATTAATTAAGTAATGTAAAATTAAGACTATTAGTACATAATTAGATACGCGTATCTTTTCAACTAAGGCATAAAAAAAAAGGTAGAAAGTGAGGACGAAAAAGTGCAAAATATCAAAGTCAAATCTTGCGCATATTCGAGCTTACAAAGTCATTGAAGATTTATTCGCCAGTGTGGTAAAACGGCATACTGTTATCATTCTTCTGTTTTGGTATCCTTCCCCTCTGGTTTCTCCTTCGTCTCATCCAAAGACTTTTTATCACTCCCAGGGAGATCGCTATCAGAACTACAGACTCTGTTAATATTTAAAAATTTTTCCTTTTCGGCAAGCACTGTGTTAACTAATTGTGCAAAAGCTTTGCTGGTTAACTCGGACTTCAACTTAGACTGTTCTTCTTCTGATAGCTTCTTGGATAGTTGACTGGTATCCGTTGCTTTCAATGGAGGAACTGAACCGTTTGCTTGACTTCCTTCGTCAAAATCTGAATCACTCTCTGTCTGTTCAAGATACAGATCTCTTAATTTCTGGATCTTCATGTTTAATCTGACTCTCTCAACAGAATTACGGAACTTTTGACGAGCATCCAATCCTTCCTTTAACCCAGGCAATAAATTGTGCGTCTTCAATTCGGTACAAATAATCCATGGATCTTCCAAGAGTTCTGCGGCGGTCGGTCTCTTTGAAGGATCCAAATTAAGAGCCTTCAAGATGAATTGTTTTGCTTTATTGGAAACGGAATCCCAATAAGGCCTATGAAACTTCACTGGATACTCACCAGTTGTGCATTCGTCAAGGAAATCTTGAACCCTTTCGGCTCTAAACGCCGAATAACCGCAAAGCAAAGTATACGTAATGACACCTATCGACCAAATGTCGCAAGGTTTACCATGACCGTCCTGAGTAAGTACCTCTGGAGCCACGTAACCCAGTGAGCCTGCCGGCTTATAGAGGAGTTCCTCATCACTTTTCAATCTCTTTGCGATACCAAAATCAGCAACTACCAGTGGAGATTCGTCACTTTTATCTATATACAATAAATTTTCCGGTTTCAAGTCTCTATGAACAATATTCTGAGAATGCATATATTTGACTGCGCTCAATATTTCAACCAAAATTCTCACTGCATCTTCCTCAGTGAACTTACCCTTCTTCAAAATTCTATCGAACAATTCACCCCCTTTGGCTAATTGCGTGATAATGTAGAACTTGTCTTTTGATTCAAACCAATCCTTAAATGCCACTATATTTGGATGATGTAGTCTTTGTAAAATGTCTAACTCGTCGTATAAAGCCTCTAGCTGAACCTTGTTTCCCTTTAGTGCTTTCTTGATCAGGATTTTAACGGCCACGTCCTCCCCTGTTTCAGTGTTTTTGGCTTGTCTCACCACACCAAATGTACCAGCACCTAATGTCTTCCCAAAAGCATATTTTTTTTTATTCACGTACGAAGCAGGCTGCACATGTGCCATTTTACCTTCAGAATCCTCCTCTGTTTGTTTTGGGGAGCTCTCCTTTTCTGAAACTTTGTCGTCCATAGTAATTGACTCGTTATTTTTTCTGGTGTCTTCCAATAATATATAATTGTGAGTTCTCTACGAGAATTGAAACCATTTATACTCTGGCTTGTAGTCGATGTGGCTTTCGTTCTTTTTATCCCCTGCGTAGGTAGCTCGGCTGCACCATTCTAAACGCGGGGGGAGTTTCTTTTTTTTTTTTCAGCCTTTTCTTCGTAAGCAAAGTATCCCACGTAAAAGGTTCCTTATAGTAACATATGTACTGTAAAGGTAAAATTACTTCTATTTTTTCTACTGCTATTATTTCTATGTACTTATACAAGAATAACAGAACGTGCAATACTAAAATTAATTTGATGCTCAGCTAAAAGAGTAAGATATGTTAGCAGAAGTTAAGATGGTTTTAATTATCCTCGTAGTATGCAGACGTATCGTTGTCATCATCGTCATTGTCGATGGCTCCATTCGTGCTCAAATTAAAATAGTCATCTGCATTATTAGCATCTTGAAGGGTACCTAAATCGCCCGGAGTCATGTAAACAGTACTATTGGACCTTACTTTGGGGGATCCGGGTACACTCAAAGGCCTGGCAATCTTGAATTTCTTGCCACCGGCAAGAGTATTCATATTGGCGTCACTAATTGTTTCACCCACCAATTGCTTGAACTGCTCTGGATAGGCCCTACGAAGACCTAACTGTCTAGCCTTAACGTATTCCAACCCCATTCTCTTCCAATCTAACAAGTCTGATAGTCTTTCGGTTCTGTTTCTTTGGTTGATTCTTTGTCTTCTGGTCTTGTTTACAAACTCTTCCATGTAGTCTGCTAATTGCTCGACAGATTCATCAGGGCTCTTGAAACGACGGTCTACAATATAAATACCATAGTCTTTCGCTTGGTCTGTTTCAATCAAGTCTTCCATGTAGGCACCGAACCCCGAAACGTTTGTTGTGATAGATGGGACACCCATGACGGTACATTCTGCTGGTGTGTACCCCCATGGTTCGTAATAGGATGGAAAAACACCCAAGTGACAGCCGCGAACAAACTCGTCATAATCCAAACCAAGGATAGGGTTATTGGCGTTTAGGAATTCAGGATGGAAAATCACTTTTACACGATCACTCGAATCATTGAATAATCTAACATGTCTAATTTGGTTTAAAATTGGATCGTTAGCATCATCGCACATGTTATGCGTGACTACCGGAGGCAGTTCCCCGTAAGGTCTTCTCAGCGCCAATACCCTTTTCTTCAGCAAAACCTTTTCAGAACTCTTCAACAGCTCATCCAAATTAGTGGGCAACTCTGATTCTAGGCCATTATGAGGGTATCTCATCGTATGCTCGAAAATTCTCTTCCCAATGGATGCGGTGACCTCATTAACAGTATTTTCCAAAGATTTTACAATGGCTTGGCTTTTCAGTGCCTCCACAGTGAAGGAATTGGTTTTGGCAGGCATGATCAAAAACGCTACCACAGTCTTCTTGGATCCAGAAACCTTCAATCTGTAATTGAGACGAGCCAATGATTCAATGAACATGTCAGCACCTTTGTTTTTGTATTCATATCTACCAGCGATAAAGAAATAAACTGTGTTGTCTAGATCGAAATCAAAACAACCATGGAAATGGCCTCTGACGAAATCATTAATTTTGTCTTTTTTCAGGGCATGCAGATTTTGAAATTCATGTACTGCTTGAAACTTAACAACATTCAAACCATTGGGCAAGATACCATCCGGTTTCCTCTTCAACAAATGCTCCGCTTCTAATGCAGTGATTTGCGACACAGTCGTAAAAACATCGGCAGTATGAGCCGCAGCGCGCTCAATGCAGTACCTATGATATATGCCTCTCTTACCAGCTTCTTGGTCCACATCAAAATACTGTAGATTGTTATAAAAATCTACATCACCAGCGGCACACAAGTATCTACCCAATAAAGTTGCGTGCGTGGTGAAAATCGTTACAACATCAATTCTTTTCTTTCTACACAATGGCAGGGCTACACCAGCTAGCCATTCATGGAAATGGCCAATGATGGCATGGCTACTGTCCAGTTTTGAAACTTCTCCCAAAAACCACACAACAACATAACCCAACAATATGGCATCGTTTGTTTCGTGATCATGCTCTGGTGATGGAAGTCCGACGAGAGACCATAGGTCAGCCTTCCATTCGTTCAAAAAGTGTCTTACAGAATCCAGCTCAAATAAAATGACACGTGGTGCTCCCTCAATCAACCAGTTACCGTAGACAAAGTTCACACCCTTTTCCCGCATGGACATCAAAGTTTTTTGGATTGGTAACAGCTCTTCAGGAAAGATACTTTCATCTTCCCAGTCAAGTTTTTCAACCTCACTTTCATAAGTCGCCTTGTTCAAAGGTCCAAGCAGCGTATAGTTGTCTCCGTATTGTGCCACAGTGACTGGAGCCTTGGACTTCAAGACAGAGTAAATACCACCAACCCTGTTAGCTACTTCTGTTGCTACTTCGAACAGTAGATGATTTTGTAAGTCACGAGCCATACTTCGCTGTGATGCTGCTTCTGAGTTTATTTTCTTTTTCTTCACAGGTTTCCAGGCTGTGCTAACTAGTATATTTGGAGTTTAGATATATAGATATAAGTCAATGAAAAAAAAATGGAAGGTAACAAGAAGAACCGTTGCGGGAAGAAAAGAAGAAGTTTATGTTTATATACACCGGTGTAGGCTGTGCGTTGGCGTGAACACTTCCTGTTGCTGTTGCTGTTGAAGCCGTCTCCGCATGCAACTGTAGTCATACAGCCTCTTGTCTGCCCTTATTCAATTGACCAGCTAACAATAGCTTCGCTTTCTTTCTGAAAAATCCTCCAAGGGGTATTACTTGTGGGGGGTTCCAGGAACCCATAGGCCGGGGCATGTTTCACGGGAAGTTCTGTGGCAGGAAATGGTCCCTGAGTAGCCGCGCAGGTGGCTTTTGCCTTTGCCGTACCGATCGGGAAATTGTGCCCCTGAAAGATTCCGTTTACGGCGCTTCTGTGCAACCTCTTTGGGCAAGCTTTGCTCCTGTCAATAGAGCAATTATTTGACAAGGTTTCTTTTACCTTGTTTTATGTGGGTTAAACGTGGGAGGAGAACTATAAATCACATGTGCTGTCAAGAGATTATGTTAGTTACGTAGCGCGCTTAAGCTTTCTTAAATAGTATCGTAAATGAGTTCCCGCAATTTGTAGTCTTCGTTAGCTTCTTCTATTTCTTCCCAGTTCCCGATTAAGTCATTGTGTCCTCTGACCACACCTGGAAGACTCCTACCCTTGCTGAAAGTCTTCCAAACTTTTCTCGCTTCATCATCTGTGCCAAGATCTCTGTAGGTGAACGGGATTCGGTTGGCCGTCAGGATTGTACTTAAGCGATTTGTTCTGGGGATCATATGGAAACCGCCTCCGGCTAGTGACGTGTATATATATACAGGTTCCTTTTCATTCAGCTTCTGGATCTCGCTAGTCGTTATTACGTCTTGCGGCTTGTCATTGTTTTTCTTGGATTGCTCAGTAGTTTGAGTTGTGGAGTCTTTCGCATCTAGTGATTGGAGTAGAGCGTTTAGTTCGGAATCATCAACAATTTTTAGTTGCTCTAAAAACTCATTCGTTTCGTCCAAAATATCTTTGAAAATGTCATCTGCACTTGCTTTCTTGGGATTTTCCCTTGTACTTTGATCTTCAAATCCATTTTCGTCATTGTTTGGGGCTTCTTTACTGATTGACTCTGTTTCATTGAAGTCTAACTGGGATACCTCCTCTTCTTCTTGCTTAATTTCATTCTTTTCCTCCGTGATGTTTTCTTCCACTACAAGATCAGGAAGAGAAGTTTCTTTCTCTGTTTCTTCTACTTCCAATTCCTTGTCTTCCCCTTTATTATCCTTTATATCTTGTTTTTCCAATTCTGGCAATTCAACTGTCCTTTGAAATTCGTCTGAAATGTTGATATCGTCGATCTCTTGATCTCCGGTGACATCTTTGAGCGCCTCAGCAATCTTAGAATTTTTCATATTCTCGTCTTCTTTTGTCACGGCTTCCGCATCCTTTTTTGAAACTTCTGCCTCCGTACATGTTCCATCCTCTATTGGAGTCTCAGCAGGTTCCGAACATTTTGTCTCGATGTCTTCTTTTGAAGTTGCAGCAACTTCCACATCTTCATCTTCTTTATCCTGTTCAGCAATGACTCCTGCCTCTTTTGGGGCGTCAAGATTTTCAAGCTCTGCCTTTACCTTGATACATTCAGTTTTTTCGGAATTCTCCACTTCTGCATCTTCCTCGGTGTCCTTCTTGACAGATTCGCTGCTAGGTTCTATATATTTTTCGGCAGTTCCAACATCACTTGCTTTTGGATTTTCGCTCGCAGCCTCAGTAGCTTCACCATGTTCATGATTTGTATCTTTCCCGGTGATTTTATCACCTTCTTGTGTGATTTCAAAGCGTTTGGGTTTTTCTTCTTCTTTGAAACTAGTAGTAGATCCTACATCTCCCATATCCTTTTGTGTAGTTTCAGCTTGTTCTGTTGAAATTTGAACGCGCTGGGATTTGGGATCTTCTTCTTCGGAATTCTCAATGGTTGTTGCAATTTCTGGCTTTACATCTTCATCGGGAACTCTAACATCTTCCTCTAGAATCTCAGGATCTCTTTCGTTGATTTGAAGATCTTCTGGTCTTCCGGAGGTACAACGCTTAACTACTTTTGGAGACTCAGGAGTCTTCGATTTCTCAACCTCTACACCTTCTGCACTTTCTCTTGTTGTTTCATCAACCTCTTTTTTTGCTTTCTCGTTGGAAAGCTCAGCAGTCCCCTCTTGCTTCTTTTTCATGTCTTCACTGATAGACTCAGCACCTCTCATTGCTATTTTATCATCTTTCATGGCCTTAACAGGTTCATCCAGCTTGACTTGTTCCCCTTCTTGATCTTCTTTGGCAACCTCGAGATCTTCAGGTATTATATTTTTTTCCACAGCCTCAACAATCTCTACATCATCCCTAGGCGCGTCAGGTATATCGATTTCTCCGACAACTTCCGTAGGCTTGTTTTCCTGAGTAGGTGCTTCAGCTTCATCTTCAAGAACAAGGTTATCTTTAGAAATTTTTGCAGAGTTTGCGCTTCCCTCTATTTCAATAATGGAAGATTTTTCTCCCGCTTCTGACTGCTTTTCATCTCCCCCCATAATTTCCTCTCCTTTTGATGTAGATTCTTCTTCGGTACCGGACACTTCATTATTTCTTACAGCTTCTTGCTCCCCGGTTACATTTTCTTTTTTAACTTTTGAAAAAGTCGAATTTTCTTCTTCTTCTTCTTCTTCTTCTTCTTCTTCTTCTTCTTCTTCTTCTTCTTCTTTTTCAACTTCTACAGATATATCGTTAGTACCGTGTTGTAGATTTTTTTCATTGTCACTAATGCGCTTTGTTGGTCCCATCGTTTCGTCATCATAAGTCTCTCGCTCAGTTTCTGGAGGGATGATACTATCACTACCAGCTGCGTTAAAATTATGGCTCATGTTATTCTCATGATTAACAGATAATTCTTTCCTACATTTTTCGTCTTCTTTATCCTTCTGTTCAAAAACATGGTCTTCTTTCCCGATTTCTGTTTCTTTCTCATTTTTTGCAAGAACTGAAGGACTTATTCCGTCTCTATCACTTTCAGTCTGCTGCTTTTCCCCAGCTTTCAAATGTTTTGATTCGTTCTCTTTGAAATTAAACCCATTCTTAGTTAAACTTTCACTTTCAACATCCTTAGTAGACGCTTGCCCATTTTCATCACCTCCCTCCAAACCGTGCGGCTCTAGTTGGTGTTTAAAAGAAGCTGCATTTCCCTCATTAACATTTAAGATCTCATTCTCTTCTCGAGGTAAGGTATGTTCTGCCTTTTCCTCGTTGATATTGTTCTCGGACTTTGAGGAAGTTTCGTCAACATTATCTTTGTTAGGCACATCTATGTCGAAGGTTTCGTCACTAGATTCATTTCTGGTTCCGATATCCATTTTTTCGACATTAACAGGCTCATCTTGGACAATATTTACTTTGATATCCTCGTTCTTTGAACCATCTTCCTGTAGGTACTCTTCAATGCCTACTAGTATGGAATCTAAAGTTGACTGTTTTGACAAATCAGTAGTATCTGCAGGATTTGAAGAATTACGACTTCTTCTATTCGTGGTTTTTTTCTTTTTGTTTTTTTTTCTTCTCGTAATTGGGCTATTGCCAACCTCAATTCCTGTGGATTCTTTGATTGGTGGTACATTTTCTGTGCCTTCCGCTACATTGTTAGTAGAAGTTTCTTTGATAACTACATTGACGTCTATTGGGATCTGTGTGGGAGATTCTGTAGCGTCATTTATTGTATCTGTGGCTATCTCTATTACGTCGTCTTTTCTTTCCAAATCATGAGAGATTGCATCCCGTGTGGAAGCTTCCTCGGTTTCACCAACAGAACTGGAAAGTTTTACAATAGTATCTCTGTCACGATTCGCCTTTATTTGTCCCTGGTTTTTCTTTTTATGACCTTTCAATTTAGAAGATTTCCTTTGAGATGATAACTCCTGTGCAAAATTCTCAGTGGCATTTATCGCTTCATCTAAGTCACTTTCTGTAAGTTGATCTCGACTTTCTATAATATCATTCGTACTTGGTAAGGGAAGATCTGTAGCAAGTGTCGAATACGAATCTCCAGCACTAGTTACCGATGGGGGTTGAACATTGTGTTCCTGATTTTCTACAGTCAAAGATTCTACCATGTCACTCTTTATTTAATCCAGAGTAATCAAGCACACCAGTACAATAATTGCTAACAGGTTTAAAAAGAGAAAGTGTTCTGGAATAAAACCACTTGCTTATATGCGAAGTGACTACGAAATATTAAGGGAAAATATACGACAATTTCGTGTTCAGAAACTTAACAAATATTTTCATCTTGTCTGTTATATTCTCGGAAGCTTTAGGATAAATTTATCCTTAAAAAAAGGACTGCGCAAGCCCGGAATCGAACCGGGGGCCCAACGATGGCAACGTTGGATTTTACCACTAAACCACTTGCGCTTATTTCTTGGAAGTGTTCGTGTTCTAATAAGGTCACAACAGCTCCAACATTAACCAGAAATACCTGTAAATAGCCCCGCCACGAGGCAACAATTGTCTCTGTATTCTTATCTTTCTCAATAAGCACTTATTAGTTAGTTTACATCCGAGTTCTTGAGCACTCCCCACCTTTTTAGTAGGTCTGAAGTCTTGTTTACAACAGCGGGCACCTCAAGATTGAAAGGAGTTGAGAGTTAGAATATATAATTTTGAAATTAAATTTGAAAATGATGCGATTACCACCGGCAAGTATTCAAAACAAAATAAGACGAGGGAGCTTCATAAAAATTAGGTCGTATATGTTGAAATGAGAGGATTTAGTACATTCTGTATTCATCATATTATAGCCTTTACCAACAATGAAACTCCAGTAATTATCAAATTATTCTCCCAATTCTCACCGAACATGCGGCAACGTTAGGTACGGATCGCGGAAAACACTTTATTTTGTGCAGAGGTACTGTCATGAATACTATGTCAATAAAAAAAGTATCGCATTATCACCACGCCTATATAACATAATCTAAACTATTCGTGAGGGTACAGAAATCCATTGAAATGAATTGATAGTTCTACACGATATCGCTGTCATTTTATTGTACGTTTCAGGTTTTACTAAATAAAAATGACATCTGAAACAGATTAAGTTGTTTTGTAACTTGTGCCCGTTGAAATAGGAATTAACTGTTATAATTGACAATATTCATGTCAACACTATATAGTAATATATAATGAAGAAGGTAACTTAAATGGCGATAGGCGGTCAACAAGTCTAGGGAATCAGAAATGCAAGAATGAATAACGTAATAGGATAGCGAAGGAACATATCAAAAACAAGGGAAAAAAAAATTGGTTCTATATCTAGATATATCTAGAATTTTTGGACTGGTTTTATCTCAATTTCCACCTATCTTTATGTATTATCTTTCGACCGTCTTATCTTTTAATATGGTGGCAGGAATACCAGTCAGACAATGATTGGATCTTGTCTCGGGTTGTTTGTTATCACGTAAGCACCACAGTCCGCTCCGTAGGAAAAGAAAAATAGCCGCCGAGCCACGGGAGCAAATGAGTGAAGAATATGCGCAACGTTTTGGTACATATACAAAAAAATGTAGAAAAGAAGCTAAAGAGATTGACGTTACGTACATATGTATGAGTGGGTAGGTGTGGACGACACTAGGGAGGCTTTACTTCTCTCCAAACATGTGAAGCTGGTTATAGATGTCCTTCTTAAAGTCCTCGTACTTAAAAGACGACTTTCTACGCGTGCCCAACTGTGGAGGAGAGCCGTGTGGGACTCTTGCGCTGTTACCATTGCTGTTGTTGTCAAGGTACGAGTTTTTGAAAATGGGTCTGTTGCCAGCACGAGAACAGATCGGTGTATGGGAGATGGAGTCACCCATATCCACGCCAGCGTGGCTCAGGTCAGAGTCGTTAGTGGTCCTGTATTGCATATTGTGGATAGTATTCTGGAAATCCATGGGTCCGCTACTCCTACGTTCGGCTCCCGGGGCGTGCTCCCCGATACTGCTTTCGCGTTCCCGGGCTTGTTCCCTGGAATTTAGTGCGTCCATATAATTGGTAGACCGCCGTCTAATCATGGGGACTGGCTTGTCTACGCTTTGAGCGGGAGCGCTTGGACCCGGGAGGTTGAATGTAGAAACACTAGGTGTTTCCTGTGCACAGGGCGGTTCGTCGATGTTGAGGAAGTCCTGTGATCTTTCAAATGTGGGTGACGTGCTCACTTGGGGCGTGTTCAAGTGGGGATCTGTCATGAGGGTGAGTGTATGCGTGTGTGTGTGCGTGTGTGCGTGTGTTGCGTAGATGTGTGATTTACTATGTGTTATGTAGCTGCTCTCATCGCTGCTGATAGTAGATCTCTCGCGCAAAAATTACTCAGGCAAACCTTTACTATACCTACATATATATATATATATATGTATATGTATGTGTGCAAGCTTTTCAGAGTGGTGCACTGACATTGACCGGGCCACTCATTCCACCCCACATCCCCCAGATCAGGGGGAGATGTTAACGAAAGGAAACAGGGGATTTATCACTGGTTACGGGAGCGTAGTGACTGTACTACAAATTCGCACACAAGCAGCGCCCAGTGACGAGTCTCCGCGGCGTCTAAGTGCCGGAAGTCATCATCCACGGTGTGCCATGTACTTGGGAATGGTAGCGGGATTGCATGTAATACGGGTACTCCGGCGGCCAGGAATGGCGTGTGGTCGTCTCCGATGACCGAATGCCCGAGCCCTAAAAATCGATAGTCCGTGGGGTCCAGATGTTTGCGTTGACGCGCGACTTCGGCGGCTAATGCCGATTCGCCGTTGATTTCATCTCCACGTCGAAATAACAAGTCATCCTCTATTCGATTGAGCAGCTGATATTCTTGATGTGTCTCTGCATAGTAGCTGGGCACTAGCGGCTCCTCTTCGCCACTTCCTAAAAGATCCAGAAGAAATAATAGGCGAATTCTTGTCATCGTGCCGTCAGCAAGCCATTGGGCGGCTAATCGGCGTGCTCCATAAATCGAGTCCTCGGGGCCCCACTCTTCAATGGCCTCCTCTCCATCAAAGAATACGATCTTTACACCCAAGGTAGAATTCGATACTACAGTGTTCGACTCTAAGTCATTGTACTCTTTCGTGCGCTCGTGGCACGCGATGTGCGTTAGGAACTGGGCCGTATATAGCAGCGCGGCACACGAGGCGGCACTGTCGATAGCGCCCACCATCCCCGTGGGCGCTATCTTGGTATCATAATGAGCAGCGAGCACTAAGTACTCGCTCGCATTGTTTTGTAATGTCATAACAAGGTTATTGAAGCGGTAACCGTTCTCCTCAAAGGCTTGCGTCTCAACGGCCCATTCTCCCGCCAGCGTATTGTTGAAGTGCTCGATGATGAAGCGCTGGATCTCGCGCGAGCCTTCCGATCCGGGTACGCGCGTTCTGTTAAAAGGCAACAGCAGGTTCTTGGTACTTTTGTTCCAACCGCTGTCTAGGTTGATAGCTTCGTTCAGATGCGCTGCATGGTACTGCTCATATGACAACTCCCACCCAGTTACCCTATGCACCTGAAATAGCACCAACAGGTACGCTAGACCAATTAGTCGCAAAGGCAATACGTACTTCATTCCCATGCTTACGACCTTTTCAGTCTTTTTATTTCTTTTCTGTTGACTCTCTCTAACTCTCCCTCTCCCCCTCTTCTTCCCATGAAATGTATCACAAGCCGTCTTATTCCTTTGCTTCTTATATTCTTATGTTCCTTCCTTCGTCTCGCCTCGAAGGCAACGCAAACGCAATGTACTTCTTGACGAACGCGAAAACCATATGGAAAGTAAATAAAGGGCCAAACAAAAAACTATTTCGAATAGCAAGGTAGCTTCCATCCTGTACATGCAAGACCGTCACACAGCATGTCATCGGAAGAACCCCATGCATCTATATCCTTTCCAGATGGCTCACATGTCCGGTCGTCCTCCACTGGTACTTCATCTGTGAACACAATCGATGCTACCTTATCCAGACCGAACTATATTAAGAAACCGTCCCTGCACATTATGTCGACATCTACGACGTCGACTACGACGGATCTAGTGACAAACCCAATTCTGAGCAATATCTCCGTGCCAAAAATAAGCCCCCCCACATCATCCTCGATAGCAACAGCGACATCAACAAGTCACGTGACCGGCACTGCGTCGCATTCGAACATTAAAGCTAATGCTAACACTAGTACCAGCGTGAATAAGAAAAATTTGCCGCCAACAACTAGTGGGAGGATACCCTCTAGCACCATCAAGAGATATCCGAGTCGCTATAAGCCTTCTCACTCGCTGCAGCTGCCCATTAAGAACGACTCCAACTTTAAACGATCTAGCATATATGCCTCCAAATCCACTGTTACTGCTATCCCCATTAGGAACAATCGGCCAATTTCCATGCAGAATTCCTATGCGCGCACTCCTGACAGCGATCATGACGACGTTGGCGATGAAGTGTCTTCGATAAAGAGTGCCTCTTCTTCGTTGACCGCATCCCTGTCCAAGAGTTTCCTGTTCGCATTTTATAACAACCGCAAGAAGGACAAGACCAGTAACAATGGTGTCCTCTCAAAGGAATATTGGATGAAGGACGAGAGTTCTAAAGAATGTTTCAGTTGTGGTAAAACGTTTAACACTTTCAGAAGGAAACACCACTGCAGGATATGCGGCCAAATTTTTTGCAGCAGTTGCACTCTCTTGATAGATGGTGATCGATTCGGCTGTCATGCCAAGATGCGAGTATGTTACAATTGTTATGAGCATGCAGACACATACGAGGACTCCAGTGATGAGGAGAATGATTCTACAATGCAATTGAATGAGCCAAGGTCTCGCTCTCGCTCTCGTTCTTCCAATACCAATCCATATTCTCATTCACATTCGCATTTGCATCTCATTTCACAGGACAACCATAACGGTACCGATCTCCATGATCCAGTAGCAGCAACGGATAACCCTCAACAGCAGAATGAGGTCTACCTATTAAATGACGATGACGTACAAAGTATAATGACCTCAGGTGAAGATTCTAAATTGTTCATTTCTACACCCCCACCACCACCGAAGATGGCCATCCCAGCAACAAAGCAAGGCGGATCGCTGGAAATCTCATTCGATTCGGAAAACGATAGGGCTTTGCATTATCAAGATGACAACCCCGGTCGCCATCATCACCTTGATTCCGTGCCCACAAGGTACACTATCAGAGATATGGACAATATATCACATTACGATACCAACTCTAATTCCACTTTGAGGCCACATTATAACACCAATAACAGCACTATTACCATCAACAACCTCAACAACACTACTTCCAACAACAGCAACTATAACAATACCAATAGCAACAGCAACATCAATAATCCTGCGCATTCCTTAAGAAGGTCTATTTTCCATTATGTAAGCAGCAATAGTGTTAACAAGGACAGTAACAATAGCTCTGCAACACCCGCTTCGTCTGCACAATCTTCTTCCATACTGGATCCTGCCAATCGTATTATCGGGAATTATGCTCATAGAAATTACAAGTTTAAATTCAACTACAATTCCAAAGGTCCTTCGCAACAAAATGACACGGCAAATGGAAATAATGATAATAATAATAATAATAATAATAACAGTGCCAGCGGTATTGCTGACAACAATAACATTCCCTCAAACGACAATGGCACGACGTTCACTCTAGATAAGAAGAAAAGAAACCCACTGACAAAATCTAAATCTACGTCCGCTTACCTAGAATATCCTCTAAACGAGGAAGACTCTTCTGAGGACGAAGGCTCCATGTCCATATATTCTGTATTGAATGATGACCATAAAACTGACAATCCAATTAGATCAATGAGGAACTCCACAAAATCTTTTCAACGAGCGCAAGCTTCACTACAGCGGATGAGGTTTAGAAGGAAAAGTAAAAGCAAGCATTTTCCCAACAACTCGAAAAGTTCCATTTATAGAGACTTAAATTTCTTGACCAATAGTACTCCCAATTTACTTTCTGTAGTAAGCGACGACAATCTATACGACGATTCTTCTCCTTTGCAAGACAAGGCCTCTTCATCCGCTGCAAGCAGACTCACTGACAGAAAATTCAGTAATAGCAGTGGCAGCAATAATAATAGCAATAGTAATAGCAATATCAACACCGATCCTTGGAAGAGAATCGCTAGTATATCGGGATTCAAACTGAAAAAGGAAAAAAAGAGAGAATTAAATGAAGTCTCTCTTTTACACATGCATGCCCTATTAAAACAATTATTGAATGATCAAGAAATTTCCAATCCTCAAGAATGGATAACCCTTCTAGATGGCGCTTTGCGTAAAGTTTTAAGGACCATCCTGAACGCGAGGGATTTGAACACCTTAGATTTTAGACAAACTTACGTTAAGATAAAAAGAATTAGTGGTGGATCTCCTCAAAATTCAGAATATATCGATGGGGTTGTCTTTTCGAAAGCATTGCCGTCGAAAACAATGCCACGACATTTGAAAAACCCAAGGATACTATTAATCATGTTTCCACTGGAGTACCAAAAGAACAATAACCACTTTCTAAGTATAGAGTCCGTCTTTAGGCAAGAGCGCGAATATTTGGATAAACTTGTTTCGAGATTAAAGTCATTACATCCTGATATTATATACGTCGGCGCCAATGTTAGTGGGTACGCGTTAGAACTATTAAATGACTCAGGCATTGTCGTACAGTTTAATATGAAACCACAAGTCATTGAAAGAATTGCCAAGCTAACAGAAGCAGATATTGCCATTTCTGTGGATAAGTTGGCTACGAATATTAAGATGGGTGAATGTGAAACTTTTGAAGTTAAAAGCTACATTTATGGAAACATCAGTAAAACATATACATTTCTTCGGGGCTGTAACCCAGAACTTGGTGGAACAATTTTGTTAAGAGGTGATAGTCTTGAAAACTTGAGAAAAATCAAACAAGTCTCTGAATTTATGGTCTACGCAATTTTTTCATTGAAGTTGGAAAGTTCATTTTTTAACGATAACTTCATACAACTTTCTACAGATGTTTATTTGAAGAGAGCTGAATCCAAAAAACTGCAAGTTTTCGAAGGTTATTTTGCAGATTTCTTGATCAAATTCAATAACAGAATTTTGACTGTATCACCAACGGTAGATTTTCCCATTCCCTTTTTATTGGAAAAAGCCAGAGGCTTGGAAAAGAAGCTCATAGAAAGGATCAATCAATATGAAAGCGAATCTGATTTAGATCGGCAAACGCAACTAAATATGCTTCAAGGCTTAGAATCGACTATCACTAAGAAACACTTAGGAAATTTAATAAAATTCCTGCATGAAATGGAAATTGAAAATTTAGAGCTTGAGTTTCAGAAGAGAAGTCGTCAATGGGAGGTTTCATATTCATCATCACAGAACTTACTTGGTACGGGCTCACACCAGTCTATAACAGTTCTCTACTCAATGGTTTCAACAAAGACTGCCACACCTTGCGTTGGCCCTCAAATTGTTACTATTGACTATTTTTGGGACAGTGATATTTCCATTGGTCAGTTTATCGAGAACGTCGTGGGAACTGCCAGGTATCCCTGCCAACAAGGCTGTAATGGTCTGTATTTGGATCATTATAGAAGCTATGTTCATGGGTCAGGAAAAGTAGACGTTTTAATCGAAAAATTCCAAACTAGATTACCAAAATTAAAAGATATTATCCTCACGTGGAGTTATTGTAAAAAATGTGGGACATCTACTCCGATTTTACAAATTAGCGAAAAAACCTGGAATTATTCTTTCGGTAAATATTTAGAAGTCATGTTTTGGAGTTACAAAGATAGCGTGACAGGAATTGGGAAATGTCCTCATGATTTCACTAAAGATCATGTCAAATACTTTGGTTACAATGATTTAGTGGTTCGACTAGAATATTCTGATTTAGAAGTTCATGAATTGATAACCCCACCACGCAAAATAAAATGGAAACCTCATATCGACATCAAACTGAAGGTGGAACTATACTATAAGATTCTGGAAAAGATCAATAATTTCTATGGGAGTGTCCTAAGTCGGTTGGAACGTATTAAATTGGATAGTATGACTAAAGATAAAGTTCTTAGTGGACAAGCTAAAATTATCGAATTGAAGAGCAATGCTACAGAGGAGCAAAAATTAATGTTGCAAGACCTGGATACTTTTTACGCAGATAGTCCTTGCGATCAACATTTACCATTGAACCTGGTTATCAAATCTCTATACGATAAGGCTATAAATTGGAACTCTACATTTGCGATATTTGCAAAAAGCTATTTGCCTTCTGAAACTGATATTAGTCGTATCACGGCCAAGCAGCTGAAAAAACTGTTTTACGATTCTTCAAGAAAAGACAGCGAAGACAAAAAATCACTTCATGATGAAAAGGCGAAGACGAGGAAACCAGAAAAGAACGAATTACCGTTAGAGGAATTGAAAGATGTCGAAAAGCCGAAAATTGATAGCAAGAATACGACAGAGAATCGTGACATAACGAACGAACCACAGAATGCCGTGACGATAACCACTTTTAAAGACGACACTCCAATTATTCCAACAAGTGGTACTAGTCACTTGACAGTTACACCTTCTGCATCGTCGGTTTCTTCTTCTTTGACCCCTCAAACCGAAGAACGTCCGCCAATAAGCAGAAGTGGAACAGGTATATCTATGACTCATGATAAAAGCACTAGACCTAACATAAGAAAAATGAGTAGTGATAGTAGTTTATGTGGACTAGCATCACTTGCTAATGAATATAGTAAAAATAATAAGGTGAGTAAGCTAGCTACATTTTTCGATCAAATGCATTTTGATGCCCTGTCGAAAGAATTTGAACTAGAACGTGAAAGGGAAAGATTACAACTTAATAAGGATAAATACCAAGCCATACGATTACAAACATCCACACCAATTGTGGAAATTTATAAAAATGTCAAAGACGCAGTTGATGAACCGCTTCACTCCAGAAGTTCAGGCAATAATTTGTCATCTGCGAATGTTAAGACTTTGGAGGCACCTGTGGGAGAACATTCTCGGGCCAATAATTGTAATCCTCCTAATTTAGATCAAAACTTGGAAACTGAACTAGAAAATTCCATTAGCCAATGGGGAGAAAACATTTTGAACCCCTCTGGAAAGACCACCGCAAGTACTCATTTAACTTCTAAGCCAGTAGTAAAAGAAACTTCAGAAAATTCAAAGTCAATAGTTAGAGAATCAGATAATTCAAAGTCGGAGCCGCTTCCACCTGTAATAACAACAACAACTGTCAATAAGGTAGAATCCACTCCACAACCTGAAAAATCATTATTGATGAAAACCTTGAGCAACTTTTGGGCAGATCGATCTGCGTATTTGTGGAAACCCCTTGTTTATCCAACCTGTCCTTCGGAACACATTTTTACTGATAGTGACGTTATAATCCGCGAAGATGAACCAAGTTCCTTGATCGCATTTTGCTTGAGTACTTCTGACTATAGAAATAAAATGATGAACTTGAATGCCCAACAACAACAGCAGCAGCAAACAGCAGAAGCTGCTCCTGCCAAAACAGGAGGAAACAGTGGAGGAACTACGCAAACCGGGGATCCTTCTGTTAACATTTCTCCCTCAGTTTCTACAACTTCTCATAATAAGGGGAGGGACTCAGAAATTTCATCCTTAGTAACCACCAAAGAGGGCTTGTTGAACACCCCTCCCATTGAAGGCGCCCGAGATAGGACCCCACAAGAATCACAAACGCATTCCCAAGCAAATTTAGATACTCTTCAAGAATTAGAGAAAATTATGACAAAAAAAACAGCCACGCACTTGAGATATCAATTTGAGGAGGGTTTAACGGTAATGTCATGTAAAATTTTCTTCACAGAACATTTTGACGTGTTTAGAAAGATTTGTGATTGTCAAGAAAACTTCATTCAAAGTTTGTCAAGATGTGTTAAATGGGATTCCAATGGGGGAAAAAGTGGGAGCGGGTTTTTAAAGACTTTGGATGATAGATTTATTATAAAGGAGCTGTCACACGCAGAACTGGAAGCCTTCATAAAATTTGCACCAAGTTATTTTGAATACATGGCACAAGCAATGTTCCATGATTTGCCCACGACTTTGGCTAAAGTATTTGGGTTTTATCAAATTCAAGTAAAAAGCTCTATTTCAAGTTCTAAAAGTTATAAAATGGATGTTATCATTATGGAGAACTTATTTTATGAGAAGAAAACAACAAGAATTTTTGATTTGAAGGGTTCCATGAGAAATAGACATGTCGAACAAACAGGTAAAGCTAATGAAGTGTTGTTGGATGAAAATATGGTAGAGTATATTTACGAATCACCTATTCATGTTCGCGAATATGACAAGAAACTTTTAAGAGCTTCTGTTTGGAACGACACATTATTTTTGGCCAAAATGAATGTGATGGATTATTCCTTAGTCATTGGTATTGACAATGAAGGGTATACTTTGACAGTAGGAATCATTGATTTCATTCGAACGTTTACATGGGACAAAAAATTAGAAAGTTGGGTCAAAGAGAAAGGCCTAGTAGGGGGGGCCAGTGTGATCAAGCAGCCTACCGTTGTTACACCAAGACAATATAAAAAACGTTTTAGGGAAGCAATGGAGAGGTATATTTTGATGGTTCCTGATCCGTGGTATAGGGAAGGAAATTAATACATAAACGTGTACAAGTTATATTCTGTAACTTTTTTTTATACACTATCACGTACTTTAGTGTTCTTTATCTTTCATTACCTTAGTAGTTATCAACTATAAAAAGGTGGTTCAATGAATGTTACGAAAGGATTATAGAAGGATAAGAAGCAAGAATTCACAAAAAAGAAATGCGTCACAGACAGGATTCGAACCTGCGCAGGTAAAACCCAATGCCTAATTGCTTTTCTGAGGAAATAGCAGGGCATCGCCTTAACCACTCGGCCACTGGGACAGAATCTCTTGGTTTGTTCAATAAAGTAAACTATTTTGTTGCAAACAAAATGGGTATTTTCAACGGTGAGAGAGAACTATGCGAAATTTGGTATAATTGTTGTGTTTCCATTGTTGTTAAAGGCATTAACACTAAGTTTACAGAGCATACTAGAAGTTGTTCTCGGTAACATAGGAATCCGCAAAGGGCGATGGATAATTCTACATAATAATACTATTATTTTCCCTTTCATTTTTGACATACTGTCATAAATTCGTACTCTATGTCGCTGATGTGCTTATGAACGCTACAATTAATTTTCTCATGCATACTTGAGATAATAACATGTCGACACTTTTATGGTGTTTATCAACATGGCAATACCCGTTACCACTCGTGTTTGGTGTAGGTACAGCAACATTAGATTCCGAATCATCCCCGTCATTGCCACCGTACTCCTGTAGCGATATGGGGAGTGTGTGTCATTGTTGTTTTGTCGTTGGCCATTTTCGATATAATCAATATGAAAACCAATAATGCACTTTGAAAAGATAGTCTCGCGGTCGGTGTTGACGAACTCTTCATTGCCTACGTCGAAATCAAATTTTGAAAAGCTGTGGCTAGAGTTAAACCTAAAACAGCCATTATTATTCGAAAAATTTGACGCTTACGTTCAGGTTCTGAATCAATCCCTTTCCTCTACACTTAAGTTTGGTTGTGGTTTATGTTACTACTACATCGCTCGGTTGCAAACAGACGTGTATAACTTTTAGGAATACTGTTGTTCAAGATAGAGCATTTGCATACCTTATCGAGGTTCACTATCGCTGCTACATTGGCATAAAATTGAATTGTTAAGGACGGCCAATACTATACTTGCTGCCACATTGGTCTAATTCGTTCACTATGATTATGGTTGCAACAGGGCAGTCATTCGCCATATACTAAAAAAGATAAAAGAAGTTAAACGACTAGACTAGGAGTTGTGCAGTATGAGCTGCAGCTCCGCAACTACAACTAGATTAAATACTGGGGGGGCAAAAAGATAAAGTGAGTATCTTGAGCAGGAGTTCCCTTGACATATTAATCTGTAAATTTGTTTCTTTACTGAATTTACTACTTAATAGCAAAGATGTGGTGCTATTCTCACTTTTTATTAATTTTTGTTTCCTTCGTGACTTCTTTTGCACATAAGCTCCCAGCTAATAACTCAACGACTAATGGAGGTACCGACGGAATAGCTGTCCCAGTTATAGAAACTACTATTGATTCAGGGATGTATTCTGAGAACGGTACTGATTTGATGACACCCGAAGATCTTCCTGATTTGCTATCAGATGGTATAGTATTATCTTTTGCTAATACTACAGAAACGGACTCGGATTCGGACTCCACATTAATTGACAGTGAAGATCTTCAGAGATGTATAGATATGCCGGACCGCTCATGCTCTGCTCAACGAGGCAATTTGTGTTCATACAGTTTTTGGGATATTCCTTTCAGTTTCTTGAATACAGTCCATGATATATTCGGCATGACTAATATGGGTAATTGCGCAGTTATGGCTGGTGATAAGGGTGCTTTTTATTATAAATACTATCCTGTTGAACCTAACTGCAATTCAACTATACACCAAAAGACGATTGACGATGCTTTACAACAAGCAACTGAACAACTGAATGGTGACTTTAACAACATATATTTTTTCCATGTCAACCGTGCTGGATTGTGGCAGGGTGATATGATGGTTGGAACTCGCGTCTTTACCTGGTTTGCTGGCGCCAAGTGGGCTGAACATAAAGGTTCCATAGAGGCAGGTTTCACCTCGTAGTCCCTCATTGCAGGAAGAGAAGGCATAGCAACACAGTATGATAAAGCAATGCATTTGGTTTATAATTGTTAATAAAAAAAAAATAATGGATAATTACATTGAGGGGAATTTTTCCGTATCTATATGATAACGTATACATACGTATGCAGCTTAATCCACACTGAGTTTTTACTTGTAAACGCTAAGGTCAAAGGGCAGATAATGGATTCCAGACTAGGAGTGCATATAAATGGACACTTGGATTCTTCATTAGATGGTCACTGTATCAGATCTTAGCAATTTCTTTTGTAGGATTGGCATAAATGAAAAGTATGCATGTACCCATGCGATATGATATTAATATGTATTTCTCATTATTTATGTAGTTTTCTAACAATATATGGTGATATGAATGGCCACCATTATTCTGTTTAATATCAAGTAATGGACAAAACCATTCTTTTCCTGATTGATGTAGTTCACTGTAACCTTCTTGTTCGTGGGCACACTTACTTAGATATTTCCTTGCGCAGTTATTATACTGAATTTAGAGAAGCGACGCAATATTTCTACGTGATATCTATAAAAAAGAATACTTCACTTATGCAAGCATCGCCTGGCTGTAATCTTTGCTTCAGACCATCTGACACATGTACGCAGTAACATATAGCGAGCTATGAAAAGATGATGGTGAGTTCGTGGTATGGCTACGTAGAAGATATGCGATTCATGCACTACTACCGCTTGACGTAGTTATCCGAATGCATAAATCAGACTGGTATGTGACAACGCTAAACATGCGTTCCCCAGAACCACCTGCGGTTGTTGAGATGAATAGGTTTTGCGCTTGTCTATGGACACTTTCTTGAACTCAATCCAACTGAGCAATAATTAACAATATTGTGATTACTTGTTCTTACATAAAGAGTAAGAAATACTTGCGAAATAAAAACGGTAATCAATCAAATTTAGGGTCATAAGTTGTATTCGCACAATATGCATAAGCACTGACTCAAGAAAGAAGATGGTTTTCGAATGGGGAGCTAGCAAAAAGAGTCACCCCTAAGTATAAAAACTGAATTACAAAGCTCTTCGACTACTTTCTGCAAGTAAATCATTCGGAAGTACGACAATATAATGACAAAAGACGATAAGTTACTTCTATTAATTGAACTTTAATTATTTGGCTTTTGTTTTTTTTTTTCATTTTCTTACTCGCGCTTTTCTTTATTAAGGGCTTTCTCAATTAGATGTTAATAATGTCATAAGGCATCGTTATTCCGCTTTATATTGGTAACTCAGCAGTGGTCATTGCCTTCGTTCACGACCCTCCCTTATTAATCAGTTAGTAATAGTGTTCCAGTTAACTCTGTATCCTTTTCTTCTTCGGCCTGACAATGTCTGATTCATCACCTACTATCAACTTTATTAATTTCAATCAAACCGGAACGTGTATTTCCCTTGGAACGTCGAAAGGTTTCAAAATATTCAATTGTGAGCCCTTCGGAAAATTTTATTCAGAGGACAGTGGGGGCTATGCTATCGTCGAGATGTTGTTCTCCACCTCGTTACTAGCCCTCGTTGGGATAGGCGATCAACCTGCGCTTTCACCAAGGAGATTGCGTATAATCAACACAAAAAAACATTCTATTATCTGTGAGGTGACTTTCCCTACTTCTATTCTGAGTGTGAAAATGAATAAGTCTCGATTGGTGGTACTTTTACAAGAGCAGATTTATATTTATGATATCAACACCATGAGACTATTGCATACTATAGAAACAAACCCTAACCCACGTGGCCTTATGGCTATGTCTCCTTCGGTAGCCAACAGCTATTTAGTGTATCCATCACCACCAAAAGTTATTAACTCCGAAATTAAAGCTCATGCCACCACAAACAATATCACATTGTCAGTTGGTGGCAACACAGAGACCAGTTTCAAGAGAGATCAGCAAGATGCTGGCCATAGTGACATTAGCGACTTGGATCAGTATTCGAGCTTTACTAAGAGGGATGATGCGGATCCAACAAGCAGTAACGGCGGTAACAGCAGTATAATAAAGAATGGTGATGTGATCGTATTCAACTTGGAAACATTACAGCCAACCATGGTCATCGAAGCTCATAAGGGCGAGATTGCTGCAATGGCAATTAGTTTTGATGGGACACTAATGGCTACCGCCTCTGATAAAGGTACTATCATCAGGGTCTTTGACATTGAAACGGGTGATAAGATCTACCAATTCAGGAGAGGGACGTACGCGACAAGAATTTACTCCATATCATTCAGTGAAGATAGCCAGTACTTGGCGGTTACCGGCTCTTCCAAAACCGTGCATATCTTCAAATTGGGGCATTCAATGAGCAACAATAAACTAGACAGCGATGATAGCAACATGGAAGAAGCTGCAGCCGATGATTCATCGCTCGATACCACCAGTATCGATGCGCTGAGTGACGAGGAAAACCCGACAAGACTCGCAAGAGAACCATATGTGGATGCATCAAGAAAGACAATGGGTAGGATGATACGTTACTCTTCTCAAAAGCTATCCCGAAGAGCTGCCAGAACATTGGGTCAGATTTTCCCCATCAAAGTTACATCGTTGTTGGAATCCTCGCGCCATTTTGCGTCTTTGAAACTTCCCGTTGAAACCAATTCCCATGTAATGACCATATCAAGTATAGGCTCTCCAATAGATATAGACACATCCGAGTATCCGGAACTCTTCGAAACTGGCAATTCCGCAAGTACAGAGTCCTACCATGAGCCTGTTATGAAGATGGTCCCCATCAGGGTCGTTTCCTCGGATGGATACCTATACAACTTTGTTATGGACCCGGAGAGAGGCGGCGATTGCTTAATATTGTCACAGTATTCCATCTTGATGGATTGATAACGGAAGTGTCTCGCGCTGCCTTCCGTACGTCACAACGCATACACAATATAGTTTATATAAACTCCTGCGTATAATCTATCCTTTTGCATAATATTTTCGTCACCATTATCTTGTTGCGGTGTTTTTATTTAAAACAATAGAACTCGCCTAAACGGGAAATTTTCGATATAAAAATTCAAAAAAATGGCTTTCATGGATCGAGTATTTGTTTGTCGAAAAAGGATCACTGGAGTGACGTTACTACGCTACGAAGCCTCCTTCCGGCTTAGCCCTGTTGATTACGAATTTGGATCAGTTGGTATTTGATTCCTCGGAAGAGTTAACTTCACGCGGGTAAATCACTTGTGATGCGGTATATTCTCTATACGGCTAATAGATGAATCAGGGTGTTTTAAAGTGCGTATAAACCCTTTTGCTATTTTCGTTTATATAATTGGCGTTGATAAAGAGCCAATATCTATTGTTGCTACATAGAGGCAGCTCTCTTAGCAAAATAAAAATACAAAAAGTTCGACATGGGCTTCAGTAGCGGTAAATCAACTAAGAAAAAGCCTCTGCTTTTCGATATCAGACTTAAAAATGTTGACAACGATGTAATACTCCTCAAAGGTCCTCCAAACGAGGCCCCCTCGGTGCTTTTATCTGGTTGCATCGTTTTATCGATTAACGAACCCATGCAGATCAAAAGCATATCATTGAGACTTTATGGGAAGATACAAATAGACGTACCATTAGAGAGGCCCCAGGACGCTAGTTCTTCGTCGTTGTCTTCATCGCCGCCAAAGATCAGAAAGTACAACAAAGTTTTTTATAATTACGCATGGGATAATGTTAACCTCAAGGAGTATCTGAGTGGTTTAAGAGGGCAATCTGGCCTTGCGGGCAGTAGCTCATCAAGTAATATCTTGGGCACTCGCCAAAGAGCTCAGTCCACAAGTTCCTTGAAGTCTTTAAAGGGGTCCTCCTCACCCTCTTCATGTACTTTAGATAAGGGCAACTACGATTTTCCCTTTAGTGCTATTTTGCCTGGTTCGTTACCAGAAAGCGTAGAATCTTTGCCAAATTGCTTCGTGACATATAGCATAGAATCCGTTATTGAACGCAGCAAAAATTATAGTGATTTGATCTGTAGGAAAAATATTAGAGTTCTGAGAACCATTTCACCCGCTGCAGTGGAGTTATCAGAAACTGTTTGTGTAGATAACTCATGGCCCGACAAAGTGGATTATTCTATTTCAGTACCCAACAAAGCCGTAGCTATTGGTTCAGCCACCCCTATAAATATTTCCATTGTACCTCTTTCGAAAGGTTTGAAATTGGGCTCAATCAAAGTCGTATTATTTGAGAATTATCAATATTGTGACCCCTTCCCTCCAGTAATTTCTGAAAATAGGCAAGTGACAGAACTAAATCTTGAAGATCCCTTGAACGAGTCATCTGAAGAATTTAATGGTAATAGTTGCTTTGTAAATAACCCCTTTTTTCAGCCTGATCATTCATTCCAAGACAAGTGGGAGATTGATACCATCCTACAAATCCCGAACAGCTTATCAAACTGTGTGCAAGATTGTGATGTCCGCTCTAACATTAAGGTTCGCCATAAGCTCAAATTTTTCATCATCCTAATTAACCCAGATGGTCATAAATCTGAGTTAAGAGCGTCCTTACCGATTCAACTTTTTATTTCACCATTTGTGGCACTTTCAATAAAACCATTGTCATCCTCGAATTTGTATTCGCTTTTTAGCACCACTAACCAGAAAGACGAAAATTCGTCACAAGAAGAGGAAGAGGAATACCTGTTTTCTAGATCAGCATCAGTCACAGGGTTGGAATTATTAGCGGATATGCGTAGCGGTGGCTCTGTTCCTACCATTTCAGACTTGATGACGCCCCCAAATTATGAAATGCACGTATATGATCGTCTTTATAGCGGTTCTTTCACTCGCACGGCTGTTGAAACGTCTGGAACATGTACTCCTTTGGGAAGCGAATGTTCGACTGTCGAGGATCAGCAACAGGATTTAGAAGATTTACGTATACGGTTGACAAAAATTAGAAATCAACGTGACAATCTAGGGCTACCACCGTCTGCCTCGTCTGCTGCCGTTTCCAGATCGCTATCTCCGTTACTAAACGTTCCAGCACCAGAGGATGGCACGGAGAGAATCTTACCTCAGAGTACTCTTGGTCCCAATAGTGGCTCTGTGCCAGGAGTACATAGTAACGTATCACCTGTTTTACTTTCAAGATCCCCAGCCCCAAGCGTGTCGGCCCATGAAGTATTACCAGTGCCCTCGGGCTTAAATTATCCAGAGACCCAAAACCTGAACAAGGTTCCATCGTATGGCAAGGCAATGAAATATGATATTATTGGTGAGGACCTTCCTCCTTCCTACCCTTGTGCGATACAAAATGTGCAACCAAGAAAACCCAGTAGGGTACATTCCAGGAACTCTTCGACAACATTGTCATCTTCTATACCAACTAGCTTTCATTCCTCTAGTTTTATGAGTAGCACTGCTTCCCCTATTTCCATAATTAATGGCTCTAGAAGTAGTTCTAGTGGGGTATCTCTTAATACACTTAATGAGTTAACTTCGAAAACTTCGAATAACCCATCCAGTAATAGTATGAAAAGGTCACCAACAAGACGGAGGGCTACTTCTTTAGCTGGGTTTATGGGAGGTTTTCTATCAAAGGGTAACAAACGATAGTCGCCGATATTGTTTCGGCTCGTGCATTAAGCTTTGTATAGTTTCATATAGAAAGTGATGTATATAGCATTTATGCACTCTAACTGGCATTTTAAAGAAAAAGGGATAAATGCAATGTTTGGCGTGCGGCAGTATAAGTTCAAAAAAATCCACTGCATTGTTGAAAAGAGTCAAGTCGATCCTGCTATTGGTTTTCAGTTTGAGGGATCCTTCGATTTGCTAGATATCATAAGATAAATGGTCCACCATAAAGTAATTAAATCTTGAAATTAAATTCTTCTTTCATTAGAGACAGAGAAACTATTCATTGTACATTCTCCAAATGTGGTGATATAAACATTACATTCGCTAAATTACATTATATTATTTCGAGCTTTGTCTTGTTTATATTTAGTTACGTTGGGATCAAGTTTGAAAAACTAGATCTGGAGTGAACCAAAAAAAAATACCCAGCGTAAGGTAAATATTATGGATATGCTTTGGAAGAAAAGAATTTGAGACTTACACATTATTCGGCACAGTTGGTACTAGAAAGCATAGCATCACATTCGCCTTTAAAGACATTCTTTTTTCTTGCTCCTTCTATGGACTGCGACACAATAGTTGTTTTTGTGTCGTACCGAAGAAAAAGCCTTGTGCAGAAAGCAAAAATAGTACACTTCTAGCCTTGATTACCAAGAGTTATGACAAAAATTTGCAGTTCAGAGTATACCTTAAAAACTGTTCCTAAGGTCAAATAAAGAGGAAAATAATCAAACTAATTATTCATTAATTGAACGAACCAATAATAACCAGAGAATCAGTATCACAAAAAAAATTTCAACCTACAAGAGGAAACATGTATTCTATTTCAAACAAAAAACCTTCTATACTCAGTATGGTTCCCCTGAATATTTTGAAAAACCAGGATTTGAAAGTAAAAAAAGATCAAGAGAAGAAAATATCATTTAACCCCGTAGTTACTCCTATTAGGCCAGACGACTACCACGAAAAAACATCCAGATCGTCAAGTTCGAGCCATTCTGATTCACCTGAATTTTTGAGAATTAACAACAACAAATCCGGTCACAAGAATGGAAAATTGAAAAGTTTTGAAAGTAAAAAACTAGTTCCGCTATTCATTGGTGACCTCCATGAAACAGTTACTGAAGAAACTTTAAAAGGGATCTTCAAAAAATATCCCTCTTTTGTCTCTGCTAAAGTTTGTCTTGATTCAGTGACAAAAAAATCACTGGGCCATGGTTACTTAAATTTTGAAGACAAAGAAGAAGCTGAAAAGGCTATGGAAGAATTAAATTACACGAAGGTTAATGGTAAAGAAATTAGGATTATGCCATCATTGAGGAATACAACGTTTAGAAAGAATTTCGGCACTAATGTCTTTTTCTCTAATCTACCTCTAAATAATCCATTATTAACAACAAGAGTATTCTATGATACGTTTTCTAGATATGGTAAAATTCTATCATGCAAATTAGACTCTAGGAAAGATATAGGATTTGTTTACTTTGAGGACGAAAAAACTGCAAGAAATGTGATCAAAATGTACAATAATACCAGTTTTTTTGGTAAGAAAATTCTATGTGGAATACATTTTGATAAAGAGGTCAGAAGTGTTCCAAATTTTGAAACACAAAAATCACGATTAGATGCGGAAACAATTATTGAAAAAGAGCAATCTTTGAATGAGAAACACTCCAAGGGGAATGATAAGGAATCTAAAAATATTTACTCTTCATCCCAAAATTCTATATTCATCAAAAACCTTCCAACAATAACTACAAGGGATGATATTTTAAATTTCTTCAGTGAAGTGGGTCCAATTAAGTCAATTTATCTATCCAATGCCACTAAAGTTAAATATCTTTGGGCATTTGTTACATATAAAAATAGCAGTGACTCAGAAAAGGCAATTAAACGCTACAATAATTTTTATTTCAGAGGTAAAAAGCTTTTAGTAACCAGGGCACAGGATAAAGAAGAAAGAGCCAAATTTATAGAATCTCAAAAAATATCTACACTTTTCCTGGAAAATTTAAGCGCTGTCTGCAATAAGGAATTTCTTAAATATTTATGTCACCAAGAAAATATTAGACCGTTCAAGATTCAGATAGATGGATATGACGAAAATTCTTCTACATATTCTGGGTTCATCAAATTCAGGAATTTTGAAGATGCTACGAGAATATTTAACTTTTTGAATAACCGTTTAGTAGGAGGAAGCATCGTCACGACATCTTGGGAAAGACAAAATAATGCACCTAAATATCATGATGGTTATGGAATGCGCAATATACACACCTCTTCTCATCCACAAATTACCCCATATTACCAGTACTCACATGCGAATAGTTTGAACTCCCCACACATGAGAGATCTTTCGTCAATGAATAGCAGCACAAGATCACTAATAAAGAATAAAAATTTCAATAAGAAAGTTTTGGAAACATTCGAAAAGCAAGTAAGAAGAGGTATAGATTTCATGAGATTTCCAAGTGCCACTAGAGACGAAAATGTGCACGGAATAGCTGAGTATATATTCGACACTTATTGGAATCGCGATGTGTTAATATTGGACAAATTTTTATCGTTGCTAAATAGTAGTCCATATCATGAAGGTGTATTGCAAAAACAAATTGAAGAGGCTGCAAGCTCGTTAGGATTTAAAAGATGAATGTCTCTTTGTTAATTTAGCTAGAGTTTTCCTTATTTATTTTTTTTATTTACACTAATTCAATCTTTTTCGTTATATTTAGATATTATTAAAAATTATTATTATGGAAAAAATTCTTAAAAGGATAGACAGAGGGACGCCGTCTGCTATATGATATGTATTTAGGTCCGAGTGCTGATAAACTGTAAGGCAAAAGGTATAAGTGTAAATCAATAACGTTTCTCGTATTCTTTACTCTCCTTCAAATTTTTTAAACTAGTTCAACGTAATTTGCTGGGAATATACCTTCTCTACCGTTGACTCTTCCGGTCCACCAGTCATTTTGAGAATCTGATTTTTTCAAAATTGTGATCACGTCACCCTTTCTGAATGGTAAATCTCCGGACTCTTCTCCTGCAAAGCTATATAATGCCACGGCCTTTGGAGAAGACGTGGATGGGGATGTTGGAGCAGTGAATCTGCCCTGACTAGTTTGCGGTGTTGAAGCGGACGAGATTCTAGATTTAGAAAATCTGTTCGACAAGTCATCGACTTCACGGTCTTTTGTCCTATCTCTTCCATTCCCGCGTCTATACCCGGATTCATAATCATCATCATAATCATCGTATTCATCATCAGCCCAACGATTTCTTGAAGAACGAGCCCTTGACTGAGCAGTTCCTGATCTTCTGTGGCTGGCATAATAACTTGAAGCTCCAGATGGGTCATCCAATTTACCACCACTACCGCCACTGTTGGTAGGAGCCAGTCTTGAATTCCTTGAATAGCCAGTACCATAATCATCATCGTCATCATCATCGTCGAACGTATAACGAGAACCGCTTTGGGCTCTTCTCCTTGTGGATCTTGTGTTAGGTCTAGTGGAGGAAGCATCTGTAGAACTGAATGAACTAGGAATGTCATTATAGTAATCGTCGTCGTCATAGTAATCGTCTTCGTCGTCATCGAAACTGCCACGACCACCGTTGGAGGGTCTGTAATTAAACGCCCTGGACTCTAAAACACGAAACAATGGATCAACGGCTGGAGGCGGTCTTATCCTACCAGACAAAATCATTTTCGCGGTACAATTGTCACCATAAAATTTTCTGTTAGCCTCTCTTCTTTCTATAATAGCCGAACCTTCCACAGAAACCCCTGCAAATAGACCTTTACTCTTAGAATAGGCAAAAACTGCAGCCACACCACCGGCGGAGGCTGATGCAGCTGCTTCTGCACTTCTACCAAGAGGCCCAGCAGAAACGGAGACGTTACCACCCAGCGTGATGGTCCCAAATTCAGAAAACGACTTAACAGCATCCTGAGTATTTAAAATGAAAACAAAATCAGTCAATTCTATACCAACCATCCCACCGGCACCAGCACCTGCCATGGCAATGGCAGATGGAGCTGACCAAGTACCATCCTTTAATCTTGCGACAATCACACCAGAACCAGCTCTACCTGAAAATAGAAAACCTGCTTTTAAGATCGTTATGATAGCCAACCCTTTAGCTCTTTTCAAAACGTCTGGAGGAATGACTTGGTCCGCACCAAAAACTTGGTTTGGTTTGACAAAACTAGCCAAAATCTTCGCTGCTTTTCTTTATTAATTGTTTATTACTAGTTAGTAAATGATGAACAAATTAAGGGAGAACTTTTTTAAAGGTTTCCCAGCCAAACCCGTATAAAACATACTTTGTCTCACTCTTTAAACTCCTTGGAATAGGATTGTTAATACCCATTGCGTGTGATACAGCTTTTGTTTTTGATTTCTTTGCCACCCGTGATCCAAAGCCGTTCTAGATTTCTTCGATAGTTTATACTCTTTCATGTTGAACTTCCAGATGCGGCCGAGTCGGCGAGCAAACAGGGTGCTGCTACTAAACGAACAATAAAGAAAGACAATTTGGGCACCCAATATAAAATGAGCAGTCAATTCAATCAATTCAGTGTGAAATTTTTTTCTTGGAAAGATCATTCACTTCTACACAGCTGTACATGAGTTTATATGACAGTTTTTTTTTATGTACATCCAGTTCAAGATAATCAGATTATATATTGGCCCAAAAGGGATCATTAACGAATTGCGAAATGGGTAATCTCTTTATAGTTAACAGATTCTCTGGTGATTGGCTTTCCTCAAGGTAGCAAATATACTCTAATTGTAGCACGTCTACTATGTATTTCTTTACCTTGTCATAGCACACACCCACTTGCGCCACGCCGTGTGCGTCATCACTTAGAACAAATCTGGATCCACAGTGCTTCTTGACCAGATTACATAAGGTTTTGCTGGGGTACGGCTCCTCGAGGCCCTTTCTTAATGCGGACGTATTGATTTCAATTGCGCCGCCATAGGAGTCTATAAATTGTAAATTTCTTACAACTGCATCGTATATTTCTGGCCATTCACTGATGACGTCCAGTGAAGCTACAGGAACTCCGGTTTCTTCGTTGCAGTTGCCCGATTTCTGGTTTACTAGCATGTCATTGGGCAAAAATAATTTGTAAAGGTCGAAGTGACCCACGACCAACGGTTTAATATTGATCAGCATTTCGTACTGTGATTGGAAGTAAGACAGGAGAAAATGTTTCAAATTATCATTGAAGGAATGCAATGAATTGTACCATTGTTGTTGGTCGAAATCAATAGGGATCCCGTTGACGTGATGGACCGAACCCACACAAAACTTCAAAATATCATTATTCTCCTTCATGAGTCGCTTTGCATATTCGATATGAGCCATGTCACAACTTTCGATCTCCATTCCTATAATGAATTTAGTCCGCACATCGGATCTATCAGCATAACGAGTCTTGATTTCTTGCGCATGACTCATGAAATTCTTGAACGATGTTTCTAGCTTGGTTATGACTTCCTCAGGATTCTTGCCCAATGACTGCTCTTCGGGGTATATAAACTTGGCCTCAATTCTTGGTATGTGCTCTGTCAAACAGTACGTGTGAAAGTTGAGGTTGACCACTTGATCGACCACGGAATCCAAAGGGTCCGTACCGTGGGCACTATAGTCACCGGAGTGTGAATGGTGTGAGTGCATGACCTCGAGGATTTTTACTGAATTGTACGTATCAAGAAGTACTAAAATGTGTTTGAAAGGGAAAGATTGTACGGGAAATGGAAAATGTACATATAATATCCAGTATCATTTGAGTTGATAGAGATTATCTCTATAGATACGATATTTGAGAAAAAAATAAAAAAAATAAATGGACGAGTCCGGAATCGAACCGGAGACCTCTCCCATGCTAAGGGAGCGCGCTACCGACTACGCCACACGCCCTAATATTATTGATATTGTTGTGTATCAAAATGAGATACGTCAGTATGACAATACGTCATCCTAAACGTTCATAAAACACATATGAAACAACCTTATAACAAAACGAACAACATGAGACAAAACCCGTCCTTCCCTAGCTGAACTACCCAAAAGTATAAATGCCTGAACAATTAGTTTAGATCCGAGATTCCGCGCTTCCACCACTTAGTATGATTCATATTTTATATAATATATAAGATAAGTAACATTCCGTGAATTAATCTGATAAACCGTTTTGACAACTGGTTACTTCCCTAAGACTGTTCAGATTAGGATTGTCAAGACACTCCGGTATTACTCGAGCCCGTAATACGACAGAAATCTTCCAAACAGAAAGGGTACAGGTTTACTTTACAGAAAGACATTACTAGTTTCATTGGCTTATCAACATGTATGAAACCGGCAAGATTGGAACCTTGATTGCCCTTGATGAGCTACTCAACTGCCCCCCCCCCATTAGGTAGTGGTTATTAGGGCACTTATTGTCTCTCGTGGTGTTGTAGTAATGGTTAATATAATTTTCGAGCAAATAGAGTGCAACTTGCGGTTCGAGTTCAATAAGATTAATATCCCTCAATGACTCAGGAGGTCCATTCCAGGGAATAGAAAGTAGTGCAGTTGCATACTGTTCATTAGTACCGTCTCCATTTTTGCCTCTGAGATTTGATGTCGGAAAAGCGACACATGAATTGTTGACCTGGAGTGCGCTCACTGTTATAATTAGTAAGGCCACGGTAATTGCTACTGCATAGGGCGTCATCACCTTTTCGAAATTTGACACTGCTAATTTGGCGCCAGTATAGAGTTTCTTTCTCTTGAATCCAATGAGATCATTATCCTAGTATAGAGCTTGTAAGCCCAAGCTGCACTTAAATATACAACGATCAGAAAAAACTCGTATAGTCTGTTGAAAATGCAACACGTATACCTCCGGAGAAGTATCTTTGCTTTTGATTTGCCGCGCAGCCTGTGTAAAATGGCGCACACAATCACGTTACTTGAATCTCAGTTCAGAAGTTTCTTTCAACACAGCCAATTGCATTTAGTCTGCTATACTTAATATTGTAGCTACTACGTGGCAAACATAGCTGCCCGAACTACTTTATGCGTACGTGTTCACAACAATTTGTATAACGACTCAATCAAAATTCTCTCAAACACCTTCATGGGAATCTGTCGACAATGTAATCAGATCTCAGCCCAATTGCTAGTATGTGTTCATAATCTTATTCCGTGGCCGCCCCTCCAAAAAGCTTCAAAATACACTCACCAGGCTTACTTCTTGTTGGGAGAAGAACCGTTATCGTTCACTTGATAATATTCCTACCAGTATGTTGTCCTATATGGAGTCATGAGCATACATGGTGCAAAATTATGGAATTAGCGCAATGAGTTTCAAACAGCAATTTGATCTTTTTATAGACACTGAAATGCCAGAATTGATAATGTAATAGGAAAAAAAATGAAAAGATTCAAAACCGAAGATGAAATGAGATTATTTTTTTCTTTTATGTAGAAACATCGATTCGCTTCTGTGGGTTCCTATATCCTCGAGGAGAACTTCTAATATATTCTGTATAATTAATATTATAGCATTAACAACGGTATAATCTCAGTCATTATCCCAGAATTCACCTATTTTCCCATCATACCGATCTTTGCGAATACTTGAGCATGTAAATCAGAGATTCTATATAACAGCTGCCCAGAAACCAGAAAACGTCTCTTAACCACTTCCATTGTTGGCATGTTGAAACCTTCTGCCGCCTTGATCATCCTTCAACTTAGGGAAGAATCTTAACAAATGAAATTTAACGTCAACGCGTAATAGAAAAAAAGCCTTTCGCGTACTGTAATCACTAATAATACATAAGGACATGCCAGCTACAACGGACATCAACATATATCTATGTTTACATATTAGGGTTCAACAGAATATAAATCGTTGCACAAAATGAGAGCTAGGAAATCGCAAAGAAAAGCGGGCAGTAAACCAAATCTTATCCAGTCTAAATTGCAAGTTAATAATGGTTCGAAATCGAATAAAATAGTCAAGTGTGATAAATGTGAGATGTCATATTCCTCGACATCAATAGAAGATCGCGCGATTCACGAGAAATACCACACTTTACAGCTGCATGGACGTAAATGGTCGCCGAATTGGGGTTCTATAGTATACACAGAGCGAAACCATTCAAAGACAGTGCATCTATCAAGATCGACAGGGACAATAACGCCATTGAACTCGTCACCTTTGAGAAAAAGTAGTCCGTCTATTACCCATCAGGAGGAGAAGATTGTATATGTGAGACCAGATAAGTCGAATGGTGAAGTCCGAGCCATGACGGAGATAATGACGCTAGTAAACAACGAGCTGAATGCGCCACACGATGAGAATGTCATTTGGAACAGTACCACAGAAGAAAAAGGCAAAGCGTTTGTATACATAAGAAATGACAGGGCGGTCGGAATAATAATTATAGAGAACCTTTATGGGGGCAATGGTAAAACATCTAGTCGTGGACGATGGATGGTTTATGATTCTAGAAGATTGGTACAGAATGTGTACCCCGATTTTAAGATTGGCATATCGAGAATTTGGGTGTGCAGGACAGCAAGGAAGTTGGGTATCGCAACCAAATTGATTGACGTTGCGAGAGAAAATATCGTTTACGGTGAAGTTATTCCTAGGTACCAGGTAGCATGGTCGCAACCCACAGACAGCGGTGGAAAACTGGCTAGCAAATACAACGGCATTATGCATAAATCAGGCAAGTTACTATTGCCGGTATACATATGACTCTTTCGAAAAGACAGCGAGAAGGGACACTGGAAAAATGGCATAAAACTTTTCAAGGTTATTATTAGTAAGTTTTTTTATTATATGATATATATATATATATATATAAAAATGAAATAAATTATTTCTTGATGGAGCCACTTATTTTTCTTATACCACCGGCGGCGCTTGTAGTCCTTCTCCCTGACGTTACTCTCCTATTCTTGGGCAATAGTTGTCTTAGTATGGTATCATCTGCGGCATTATTGATGTTCGTTGCGCTGGGTTCGTTATCTTCCATTCGGGACGATGAAGCAGAGGAGATATCATTTTTCTTGCGCGAAACTTTGGGATAATGATTACTTGTGCCGTTGGTATCCTGCATGGATTCGTCATCCGAGTTGTTGCTTTCTATTACTACCTTCCTATTCGCATGGGAAGTTGGATTACGATTATTGTTGATATCTTCTATAGTATTAGAACCGTTTTGGCCCTTTCTCGGCTGACCAGGCGAAGTCTGTGGGACGGCTGAGCTCTTGAATGAATTACTTCCATTATTCGCCGTAGAAGGTTGGCTCGAATTTCTGGCACTAAGCGCCCCATGACCGTTGGATGGCGGCGTCATGGTTAAATCTCTTAATTCACCTTCAATGTTATTTTGCGCAACCCTCTTGTCGTCTTTAAGTTTCTTTTTTTGTAAGCGGTATTCTTCTAAACTTATTAAGGGATATAAGCCGCCAATGGCCTCACTAGGCTTCAAAGAAATTCTGGTTGTGTACTTCCATTCTCTAAAATCATTCTGGTGTAAATATAACCAATGCTGTTGAGGGCCAACGACCATTCCCGGCCTTATAAACCTTAAGAAGCCAATACACTCGTTAGCGGTAAATCCATACGTGTATATTAAGTGAGCACCAATTAAACAACCAGTTCTACCTAGCCCAGCCTTACAGTGCACAGCAATTTTCCCTCCCCTTTTAATTATCGTTTCAGCAGCACCAACAAAGTTTTTTACAATGGAAAGATCAGGACATGTACCATCTTCGAAAATTAGATCCAAATGTTGAATGCCAATGTCTTCAAAATGCTTTTTATTATATAAATGAGAATTCAACCTTACCACTAATTGGACGTTATTGTTGGCGAAAAAATTCAGAACTGACTTAAACGGCTGGTTCAAATGTGAAGATTTGGTAGCGAGATAGCCCTTTGGATGGTCCTCTTGTGGTGACGCAAATGCAATAAAATCTGGGGTGAGTACATTGAAGTCTCCAAACTCCACGTGTTCGTATTTCTCGTAACTCTCCAAATTGAAGGAATGCAAATCAATAAGGCCTTTTTCCTTAGCCCTCCAAACGCCATAAACCACATCTTGAATTGTGATTTCGAAATCCGCATTAGAATAACCGGCATCTCTAAATGGCATGAAGGGAGGGTCTACTTGCGCCAACGGCTGAAGCACTTGATGCGGAGTCCATGCCTGAACGAGGATCATATAACAGCAAAGCATACATGCGGCGTTAGCACGTTGTCTGGTCGATGCAGATGAATAGAAAACAACGGCTTTATTGGCATTTTCTGGGTCATTCAAGATTTCATGGAAAATAACGGCAAAACGATATAGATGTCCAATGTTCATGGGACCGAAATCCAAATGGAAACTGTTGTAAAAGATTGCGTCCTCCACGGTAAAAAACACCAGCTCATCAGTATCTTCCGGCGTGTAATCATATGCACCGAGATATACTCTGCCTCGCAGGAACTCGATCGTGTTGTCGAGGTATACACTCCTACGCATTTTTTTTTTTTTTTATAAGCGTACTTTGTAGTCCCAGCCTCTGTGCAATTGTTTCGTATTATACCTCGAACGAATCGGAAATATTTGGTACATTATTGTTTCAATTTCAATTTGTTTACCTTTGAACCAAGTGAAGAAAAACTTATGGTGCTAAAAGTACATTCCCCGTTGAAAGTGATACAGCTTTCTTGATTGACACAATAGCAATGGCCTTCAAATGCATATCTCTACTATCGGCTAAAAAACGAATGACTCACGTTATCAGGCTCATAGCTTGTGTGTGTGTGTGTGATTGTTGTTCTAGTCGCTTGCTTTATAAAGTAACGACACTTTCTGGTGCCAATATGTGAAAACGCATTACAGAAAAAAACAGTTGTATTCTACTAAAAACACATCAGTAGTCACAGAAGTCACAGAAGTCACGTATATAAGCTAGTGGCAATCATAACTAACACAGGTGTATTAATGAAAAAATAAAGCCAAAAAAATTTCAGAAAAAAATATCTCCCGGGGGCGAGTCGAACGCCCGATCTCAAGATTTCGTAGTGGTAAATTACAGTCTTGCGCCTTAAACCAACTTGGCTACCGAGAGTCGTTTTTGTTGATTACTTTGCTATATAAAGATTCCTTTATCATTATTTCATGAGGCGCACTTTTGATTTTCACACCTTTTTCAAGCGGAGGAGTTATTCGTCTTATTAACATTACCATTACAGTAGTCATCAATGATTACCTTATCAGCACTGAAAAGATACCCGTAAAATTTAGCACACGCACACTCACACATACATAGGTACGAAATACACAACTGATAGGCGTTCATGCACTCTCATAGACAAAAGTGGGGCCGCGAGACGGATATAGCGAGGGTGCTCGACGATATAGAACACGACCTCTATCTACCGCAACGGCTATCACTCGATGGTGCAACTGGTACTGACGAATCACATGTGCAATACGGTATAGTCAAAGACTGCTCTGTGCTTACGTGTGGCTGCTGTATATCTGAATCGCTATTCAATGATTTATGCAGGGAAACTTCGAACAAGCAAACTGCGTGTCCCATCTGTCAGCGAGAAAATGTTCGACTACTTTCAGCCATCAAGCCGCTGCGAGATTTGGCTCGTCAGATTGACTTCTTCAGAAGTACTACCGGACAGGGCGAAAGCGAAAGCGATGAGCTCCCCGCTATAGTAAAGACTTCACCATCATCATCATCACTATCGCTAACGCCATCGCGCTCTTCCTCCACTGCCGGGCTAGAAGCTGATAACAAGACACTATCAGACCCTACAGTTAAGGAGAAATCATCACTGCTCGAACTCTTCCATATTGTGGCTTCGAAGATGCATAATGCGAATACAGAGGTAGGGTCGGACCACCCACTCACGACTGGCACCACCCGTGATCAAGAAGAACACACCACTAAGGAGAATTACTCAAGCAGCTTACTCGAGCCCAACTATGACGACCACGCGAACTGGAAAATCCTGGATAATGCCTCGAACACAAGAACTGTGCCGATAGATAACAACTCCTCTTTGATGTCTACGGACGTTACAATACCATCCACAGCAAACTACCAAACAAATAGTGCACATGATCTGGACGAAGAAAAGGAGTACTTTTTTGCCAACTGTTTCCCCATGTACAGAAAAAAATTTCAGTTCAACACACACCCCAAATTCCTAGGGACGAAATCCAAATTATTCATCAACCAAAGCATTTCTCCCGATTGCACCAAATTTGCTCTAATTACTGAACACAAGTGGGAAATTTATTCGATTAATCCGAAGGACAACTCTCCTCAACTAGTATCATGTGGCAAGTCTAGTGGAGAATATGGTCCCAACTTCAACCAACTAACAGAGCAATCGTCATCTTCACTCTCCACTACTTCTCAAGCGTCAAAAAAGAAAAAGAAAAACTGGAGCCAACGTTTTTGCAAACTTTCCAATGATTTCTTGATAATATCGGGTTCGCAAAACATTCTTAATGTACACGATATACACCAAAACGGCAAACTCATCTATACCTACGTGTCGAGATTCCCCATCCGATGCATAGACATAGATCCAAGGTCGCAGATAATAGCCTACGGAATCACCGGAAAGGATAGACATACAGGCGCGGAACAAGCATTAGTCGTGATCCAACAAATTACCAGAAATAAAGTGACTTTGGAGCCCGAGTTCCCCCCACCAATCACCATAACACTTCCATACAGAGATCCCATCAATACCATACAACTTTCGCACGACGCCAAGTATCTGACATGTTCGACCGCGCTAGAGTCGCGGTTCTTGATCATATCTTTGCAGAAAATAAACGAACCAAGACTGATAATGAAAAGTGTTCGGTCCATAGACACTTCCTTAGAATCTGAAGGTATCACTGACACAAAACTTTTCCCAGGAAATCCAAATCTGATGTGTATCACATCAACAGCATTCAATTCATCTCCACTGGTCATAAACACCAAAATCACCCAAATTAACGGTGTACGGACCGTGGCACAACCATCCATGCTTATAAGGGTAGATGAGATTGGATGCAAGATTCACAAGTGCGAAATATCACCAAGAAACGACGCAATTGCCTTCCTCGACCGCAACGGATCAGTTTACATCATGTGTGCCCCCACCATGATGGACAACAACGAAAAAAGAAGGACAATCCTCGTTGAAACCGTGGCAAATGCCTACAGGGCTTATGAATCAGCTACTTTGCGGTTTAACCCAGAGGGCAACAAGCTTTATATTCTCGACAGAAAGGGGACTTTCTTTGTGGAAGACTTTGCATATGGCTTGCCCCAATCTCGCGAAATCACCAAATGTAAGCAAATATTCCACAAATAATGCATCTAAATATATACGTATGTTTAAGGTTCTGGTATACAGGTATTAAAAGAAAACACTATCAACATTCCCAATAAGATATACCACACCACGTGAGCTTATAGAAGCACGTGACCACAATTCACCCCACAGGTGTGGCTTTTTTGGTGCCGTAGAAAAGACTCATTCATGAATCGTCGGAAACCCATAGTCATCTTCGAGCAAAAGGTATATATAAGCAACAGAGGGCAGTAGTTCTCGAGACCACCATCTTTTGATTGGAAATAGTTTCGTTTAGATGGGGTGCACATAGTTTTTTTCAACTGCTTTTCCTCGAGGTCACCCAAATATACAACGAGATGCCAGTTGAGTTTGCTACCAATCCTTTTGGCGAGGCCAAAAATGCAACTTCACTGCCAAAATATGGTACACCCGTAACTGCCATTTCATCTGTGCTGTTCAATAACGTGGACTCCATTTTTGCTTACAAGTCCTTTTCTCAACCCGATTTGTTACACCAAGATCTAAAAAAATGGTCTGAAAAGCGTGGTAACGAATCACGTGGGAAGCCATTTTTCCAAGAGCTGGATATCAGATCTGGCGCTGGTTTGGCTCCTTTAGGGTTTTCTCATGGATTGAAGAACACTACAGCAATTGTTGCTCCAGGGTTTTCGCTGCCATACTTCATTAACTCTTTGAAAACCGTCTCTCATGATGGTAAGTTTCTTTTGAATGTTGGTGCTTTAAACTACGACAATGCTACCGGCTCTGTCACCAACGATTATGTAACCGCATTGGATGCTGCTTCCAAGCTGAAGTATGGTGTCGTGACTCCGATTTCCGCTAACGAGGTACAAAGTGTCGCCTTACTGACATTGGCGATTGCCACTTTCAGTAATAACTCCGGAGCTATCAATTTATTTGACGGATTAAACTACTCGAAAACCGTCTTGCCGTTGGTCGAATCTGTTCCTGAGACATCTATTTTGGCAAAACTATCCAAAGTTATTGCACCAGATGCTGCCTTTGATGATGTCTTGGATAAGTTTAATGAATTGACTGGATTGAGACTACATAATTTCCAATACTTTGGTGCTCAGGATGCTGAAACTGTGTTTATCACTTATGGGTCTTTAGAATCCGAATTGTTCAACTCTGCGATTAGTGGTAATAATTCCAAAATCGGGTTAATCAACGTCAGAGTACCATTACCTTTTAACGTTGCTAAGTTTGTCACTCACGTTCCATCCACTACCAAACAAATTGTTGTTATAGGCCAAACTTTGGATGGTTCTTCGCCTTCTTTCTTGAGATCTCAAGTTTCAGCCGCCTTATTTTACCACGGCCGCACCTCAATTAGCGTTTCTGAGTACATCTATCAACCAGATTTCATTTGGTCCCCAAAAGCTGTCAAATCAATTGTATCGTCATTCATCCCTGAATTCACTTACAATGCCGATTCATCTTTCGGCGAAGGATTCATTTATTGGGCCTCTGATAAGAGTATCAATATTGATGTTGCCTCCAAACTTGTGAAAGCTCTGTCTTTGGAAGATGGGAAATTTGTGTCTTTGAGAACGAAATTTGATAACTTGGCTAATGCTGGTACCTTCCAAGCTCAATTTGTGACCTCGAAAGAACAGATACCTGTTTCAAACATCGATTCTACGAAATTATCAGTCGTTGAAGATGTCAGTTTATTGAAGCATTTAGACGTAGCTGCTACCGTCGCAGAACAAGGTTCAATTGCGTTGGTTTCCCAAAAGGCAGTTAAAGATTTGGATTTAAATTCTGTAGAAAGTTACGTCAAGAATTTGGGAATTCCTGAATCATTCCTAATATCTATTGCGAAGAAAAACATCAAATTGTTTATCATCGATGGTGAGACCACTAACGACGAGTCCAAATTGTCCTTGTTTATCCAAGCCGTTTTCTGGAAATTGGCCTTCGGTCTAGATGTCGCAGAATGTACCAACCGTATCTGGAAAAGCATTGATTCAGGTGCAGACATTTCAGCAGCCTCGATTTCTGAATTTCTCACTGGTGCATTCAAAAACTTCCTCAGTGAGGTTCCGCTAGCGCTGTACACTAAATTTTCTGAAATAAACATTGAAAAGAAAGAGGATGAGGAAGAGCCTGCAGCTTTACCAATTTTCGTTAATGAAACATCTTTCCTCCCAAATAACAGTACCATTGAAGAAATACCATTACCTGAGACCTCTGAGATCTCTGATATTGCCAAGAAGTTGTCCTTCAAAGAGGCATATGAAGTTGAGAATAAACTAAGACCCGATTTACCCGTCAAGAACTTCGTCGTGAAAGTTAAAGAAAATAGACGTGTTACGCCTGCTGATTATGATAGATATATTTTCCATATTGAATTCGATATTTCTGGTACTGGAATGACTTATGACATCGGTGAAGCCCTCGGTATTCATGCCAGAAACAATGAATCTTTGGTCAAAGAATTCTTAACCTTCTATGGTCTAAATGAATCCGATGTTGTCTTAGTCCCCAACAAGGACAACCACCATTTGTTAGAAACAAGAACCGTCTTACAAGCATTTGTGGAAAATTTGGATATTTTCGGTAAACCACCAAAAAGATTTTACGAATCATTGATTCCATATGCCTCTAACGAAGAGGAGAAGAAAAAATTAGAGGATTTGGTTACTCCTGCCGGTGCAGTAGATTTGAAGAGATTTCAAGATGTGGAGTATTATACATATGCTGACATTTTTGAATTGTTCCCATCTGTTCGCCCATCTCTTGAGGAACTTGTTACTATCATTGAACCATTGAAGAGAAGAGAATACTCAATTGCCTCCTCTCAGAAAGTTCATCCAAATGAAGTTCATTTATTGATCGTTGTTGTTGATTGGGTGGATAATAAAGGAAGAAAAAGGTACGGTCAAGCTTCTAAGTATATCTCAGACCTTGCTGTCGGTTCAGAATTGGTCGTTAGCGTTAAACCATCTGTTATGAAATTACCACCATCTCCAAAGCAACCAGTTATTATGAGTGGTTTAGGTACTGGTTTGGCACCATTCAAGGCCATTGTTGAAGAGAAATTATGGCAAAAGCAGCAAGGTTATGAGATTGGTGAAGTCTTCCTATATCTAGGTTCAAGACACAAAAGAGAAGAATATTTATATGGTGAGTTATGGGAGGCTTACAAAGATGCAGGTATTATCACACACATCGGCGCTGCTTTCTCAAGAGACCAACCTCAAAAAATTTACATTCAAGATCGTATCAAAGAGAATTTGGATGAATTAAAAACTGCAATGATTGATAATAAAGGTTCATTTTACTTGTGTGGCCCTACTTGGCCAGTTCCAGATATTACTCAAGCTTTGCAAGACATTCTGGCTAAAGACGCCGAGGAAAGAGGCATCAAAGTCGACTTGGATGCCGCAATTGAAGAATTAAAGGAAGCATCAAGATACATTTTAGAAGTCTACTAAATTAATATAGTAATAAAAACTAAATATCTATTTATTGAACCTGTCTTGAACATTTCTATTTTTTTTTTACTTTTAGTTTTCTTCTATGCGCAAGCTTTTCTATTGGCTGCCAAATAGAAAATTATTGAAATATGATTACATTACAATATTTATTTGTCTTATGAAAACTAACCATCACATTATACTAACTACGGAGGTACCATCTTGAAATCTCGTCCTGAAGACCCTATTAGCATTGGCAAACATACCTTCTTTAAGCGAGACTACAATGAACTGAGATCCTTTAAACCTTGTTTTAATCAAATGACCTATATTTTGCGTATGACTTAAATCAAGAGCAGCATCAACTTCATCCAAAATATACATAGGCGCTGGTCGAAATTGCAACAATGCCATAATCAATGACAAAGCAATCAACGACCTTTGCCCACCGGACAATTCAATCAAACTTTCCTTCCATATATTACCAAGCTTTACTTTAACCTCTAAACCCTGCGTTACGTCCTTACCTTCGCATGGAACCAATTTTGCAAATGAATTTGGTAAAAGGTCTGCAAAAATATTACCAAAATCAAGTGTCACTTTCTCCCATGTTTTGACTAAAGTTTCTCTTTTATATTCGTTCAACTTCGATATAGTCTCTTGGATTTTCATCTTATCTTTTTCAATCGTTTTAATCATTGTTTTTAATGCTGCCTCCTTTTTCTCAACATTTTCTATCATATTCATAATATTTGGATTAACTTTTTTTCTGAGCTCTTGAAACTTCTCGTTCAATTGTTTACTCCTTTCTCTGTAAGTATCCAAATCGATACCCTCATTTTGTTTGACGATATTTCTCACCAGATCAAAATCCTCAAGAAATTCGTGTTTCTGTCGCAGATCTTCAATTATCTTTTCCATGTTGTTCGTATTAGACTTATATTTGTTCAAGTCATGGACCAATTTTTGTAGTTCTAATTCACTGCTTTTTTTCTCGTCCTGTTTTTTCTTTATCAATGTTTCTAATTCATTTAGTTCATCATCAATGTCCATCAACCTTTTCTTTTCTTCGTTCAGTTCTGTCTGGACTGTTACAAGGTCGTCTTCAACACCTCGTATCTTTCCCTCCAAATCAGAATTTTCCAATTTCAAACTTTCAATAGATTTCAAATGGTTATGCAATAGCGTCTTATTAGAATCTAGTTCTGAGCTCAATTGCTCTGTTTCTAATTCCAAGTTTTGAAACAAGTCATATTTACGTTCTGACTCCGATTCCTGCTCCTCCAGCTCTTTCGCCAATAGTTTCAATTCCTTCTTTAATTCATTTAACTTGGATCCTTTATCGCTATCGTACTCCTTCATGTCTTTTTCAATGGTCGAAACTTCTTCTTGACATTTCTTTAAGCTCATTTGCTTGGTTTTGATTTCATTCTCACACTCTCCAATGTCCCTCAAAATTTCTTCATTCCTAGCAATTATTTGGGAAGATGGATTCGCGTCGAGATTACGCTTAGCCAAATCCAATTTATGCAACGAGAGATTTAAATCACTTTGAATGGTCTTTGTTTTTTGCGATGTAGCATATTGCGTCTGTAGCTCTTCCGTTACATGGTTGAGATCAGCCTGAATGGTCTCAATTTGTTTTTGAATTTGATTGTATTTTTGAATATCAACTAATAACGATTCAGAGGTATTTCTACTACCACCAGACAATGTACCCTCTGGGTCGTATACATCACCTTGAAGGGTGATACTTCTAGCGCGGATCTTTGGATGGAAGGTAATTTTCTTTGCTGTTTCCGGATCTTCACAGATTAAACTATTTCCAAAAATAAATTCCATCGCTTTAGTGATAGATTCATCAAACCTTATTAAATTTATTGCCAATTCAACTTTCCCAGGAGCAATTTTCTTGGCTAAATCAAGCACTTGAGAACTTATTGGCCTCGTATATATCTTATCAAGAGGTATGATGGTAACACGCTTGCGTAATCTTCCTCTTTCTAATAGCTGAGTGGCCGTCTGAGAATCTTGAACAACAACATTGAATAGCCTACCTCCGGCACAAGTTTGCAAAGCAGTAGCATAGCGAATATTATCATTATCTATCTGGAAAAGTTGACCCACCACCCCATGGACAAAGCTGGCTTCAAAATTAGGATAAGGTTTCGTATAGTTAAATTCCAGATTTGTTACGCGTCTTTTTAAATATTCAGAGTTCTTACATGTTTGATAATAATGGCTCTTCAATTTATCCTCTCTTTGCTTCAGGTCTTTAATTCGTGATGGATCAAACCCATATTCGACTAGTCGGGCTCGTAGTTTATCGCACGTTTCTTGGCATTGTTTAACATGCTTCACATTTAACTCGTTATCTTTCGTGGCCTCCTTTAATTTAGGTTCAATTGTCAATAGCTCTTTCTTCAACAACTCCATTTTCATGCTTGATTTTTTTATCGCCAAGGAGACTTCATTCAGCTCAGTCTTTGCCTTGGCCAACTGTGCGTTATAACCACCGTCTGCGGCACCGGTCGAGGAAATACCTGTGGTTAAAGTGGAAACTAATTCTTCTTTTCGTTTATAAAGATCCCTTTGTTTACTGAGTTGTTCCTGCACCATTTTATAATCCTTTTCAGTGTTAGCGTATGCCGATTTTTTTTCGATTAGCTTTGCAGAGGAACTTGCAATTTCTGACTCCAGAGCCTTTGATTTTTCAGTAGTATCATTCAAATTTTCTACTTTTATCGACAGTGAAGTTTTCAAACGAGAAATTTCATTTAAAAGACCGTTCTCCTTATTTTCCAACTTGGAGATTGTGCCTTCTTTGTGTAGTTCTTTTTCTTTCTGAAGTTTGATTTCCTCGACATCCTCATTCAAACTGTCTATTTCTTCGGAAGTTTTCTTAACAAATTCATTTAACATTTTCATACGAGTCTCACCGTTCTCCAGAGTTTCTCTTATTGATGTATGTTTATGTTTAATGTTATAGTATTCATAGGATACAACAATTCGTTCAGTTTTTTCCAAATCAGTCTGAGTAGACTGAAATTCTAGGAACATTCTCTTTTCGTTTCGAAGTTTTTCCAGTTTAGGTTCGATCTCTTCAGTTAACAGAGTCCTGTTCTCCTGTAATTTAGTTTCTTTCTTAGACATTGTTCTTTCTGCCTTTTCCCTACGATCCTCGAACATTTTTGTCCCTGCTGCCTCTTCAATCAGTGATAAGATCTCTGAGGGTTTCATATTCAAAACCTTGGTAATTTTACCTTGCATGATTAAAAAATTAGGATTATTGATATTTAACTGCACGGATTGAAATAGTTGCAAAACCGACTGTTGAGGTGCCCTATGCCCATTTATCAGATATTTAGAAGTTCCACCAAGCACGACTTGCCTTGTAACAGAGATTTGAGGAGAGTTAGTGAACCCAATGGGAGAATTTGATTTATCGGTATTATCAAAAACAATGGTTACGCTTGCCTTGGTAACACCTGCTTGACCACGCTTATAGATCAAATCTTGCAGGCTAGATGCTCGCACAGTGCTCATTGATGCTATACCGAGCACGAAGCAAATGGCGTCCAAAATGTTCGACTTACCGGACCCATTTAGACCTGTAATAGCATTGAATTGAGGGTCCCAATCAGTAATGACTGTTCTTGTAGCGTATGATTTGAAACCATCAATAATCAATTCCTCTACCTTCATGCGGTAACGATACTAAAATTGACTTGTATTTACGTGGTCTGCCTCGAGATTTCTTGACTGCACCGTGTGTTTACTGTTGTTGATCTTAAAATTAGAAATGCCCATCATCAGAGCCACGCAACACGGTAATCACTATAAACGCGTAAGGCAGAAAGCCATTTTATTCAAGAAGTCAACCCCCTCCATGAAGCAATGCTTCACAGGGGAGAAGGGGGGAGCTTATGAGAGTATATTAAAGTTTACTTTGAAGAAATATTCTATTACTACAGAACAAAATCTAATTTAGAAATTTTTCTTTAAAAATAAGTGTTATGTTATATTGTATTGTTTGCTTTGAGGAATTTTTTGAGTTATCTTTTTTTTTTTAGATCTTGCTTAAAGAATGACTATTTTACATAATCTAATCTTGGGTCTTTTGAGAACCACGTAACAAACCAGTTCTTCTGGCGGCAATCAAACCGGCCTTTTGACCAGAAACAGCACCTCTAGAGATGGTAGAAGCCTTACCAATATGTTGATGGTTACCACCACCGTGAGGGTGATCAACTGGATTCATGGCAACACCACGGGTCTTTGGCCAAGAGTTTCTCTTCAATCTGTACTTGTGGAAAGCACGACCAGCCTTCAACAATGGTTTGTCAACTCTACCACCACCGGCAATGACACCGATGACACCTCTGGCGTCAGAAGAGATAACCTTCTTGGCACCGGATGGTAATCTGACTCTGGTTTTGTTTTCATCTGGGTTGTGACCAATGATGATAACGTAGTTACCAGAAGCTCTGGCTAGGGCACCTCTGTCACCTGGCTTTTCTTCAACGTTGGAGACAATGGTACCTTCTGGGACAGAACCCAATGGCAAGACGTTACCGACGTTCAAAGAAGCCTTCTTACCGGCGTAAATGAATTGACCAGTGTGGACACCTTCGTTAGCAATAAAGATTTCTTCACGCAATCTGTACTTGTATGGGTCACGGAAGACAACCTTGGCCAATGGGGCACCTCTACCGGAGTCGTGGACAATTTGCTTAACGATACCACGAATGTAACCGTGACGTTCAGCATAATCCAAAGTTCTCAACTTGGCAGCACCTTGTCTCAATCTGGTGTGGGAGGTAAAGATAGAACCAGCACCCTTTCTTTGGTTACGAATAACTCTACCTGAATAAAAAATAATGAGAAAAAAAACAGTTCTGTTAGTATACACGATACATTTTCAACAAAAGGAATAAAAAGACTGTAAAAGGGTGTGATGACATTGCGCCATTACGACAATCACATGGTTGTTAAATCACGGTGCTGACATACCCATTGCTTATTGATCTAATGGTTTCTTAGTTTGCTCAGAAATGGTTATTAGTCGCTAAAAAATGACCCAATAATAAAAAAAACGAGGTAATGATATTGAAGGAGGGGAGGGGGAGGGTTCAATCGATTATGCCTATGCGATAGTGCATTGCGTAGTAATCCATAGGTTCACATCCATGTGCACTGGTGCTGCGTTTGGCAATTCCCATACTATTCCAGATTGATCTGATCGTGCAGAGCAATGCCAAACCATCGACCGTAGGCCCAACGGTGAAACAATACGCGGAGAACGCTTAGCCGCTAGGCAGAACGCCTAGTTTACACAGTGGGAGAATGAGGATAGGCCTCTGCCTACGGTACCTTCGAATACAGGGAAAGTGGGAAGAGTGAGCTGCCGAAGTGAAAGAGGCTTACGCATTTTTTCTTTGGGAAGCGGACGCAGGACTAAGCTCATCATTTTCGAAAAAAAAGAAAGTTGGAGCCGGAAAGGAATTGGGTGTTAAAAATGTACGGGTGAAAAAAGTCTTATTTTGTCTTAAAAGGGGTTCCCCCAGCCGCAAAAGAAAAGAAAAGAAAAATAATAGATCAATTTTAGTTTACTTAGCAATAAACGAATATATGTATTTTATGTTAAGTTCTCACTGTTTATACCCCCTTTTCAATTTTATAAAGATCTAAGTAGCAGCCACGGTTGGACGATCGGAAGACGAAGCAGGCGGAGGTGGGACATCATTGGTTTCCGCATTGTCTTGCCCTTCCTGCACTTGCTCCGCTGGCTCTACTGGCGCTGGCGCTGGCGCTGGCTCTGCCAATGCTGCTGGAGGTGGGTCGCGCGCATTGGTTAAGTTGTCCTTGACCAATTGTTTAATTTCTTGAATCTTAGAGACGTAAGCGGGCTTCACTATTATCGATTTGCCCCTCAAAGTAGCTGTCTTGGCCACACTGTCACAAATGTCCCCAATTGGGGTTTCAGATTGCAAAGTGACCAAAGCGGCAGTAATTTGGTGTGGAGCAAAAGGAATACACTTTCTCCTGTACACCTTGGACCTGTAAATCCAGATTTCTTGAGGCGAGTAGAGCTGGAACAACTCACGGATCTCACTGTCGGTTATATCGTCTGGCAGGTCGTGACAGTAAACCGTATCCGCGGCAGTCTCTGGTGTCTTCTTAACCTTATTTTTTTCTTTGGGCTTCTTTACATCCGTGTCTGGAGTAGAGTCTGCCTCGTAAGGAACGTGTAACTTTAGAAATAGTTTCTGATTTTGGAAAACGGTTCCGTTCAAGTCTTGAATGGCCTTCAAAGCCAGAGTATTGTTTGCGAACTGGGCAAATGCTATGCCTAGTGGTTTGCGAGGGTTGCTATTGTGCCTTTTGCTGAATCTGCGGACGGTCTGCGTTGGAATCAACACTGAACTGGCGCCATAGTTGTTTAGGAAGGCATGTAGGTCTCGCTCACTCGCCGTGAATGGCAGGTTCGAAATGTAAACTGTGGTAATGGTAGTGGTAGTGTCACTGGTAGTGTCATTGTTAACTTGTTCTGTCATTGCGGGCTTGTTTGTATGCTTATGTGAGGCCTTATACTTCTCTATGTGTTGCTACTCAGTAGAAGGTCAACACCATTGTTTTATACATCATTTATCTTTTGTTATTAATTTGTGACGCTTCCATTTTGTGGCACATAAGGAGGAAAAAGAAAATTAAAAGAAAAAAAAAAAGAAATAAAAAAAGAAAACGGTACTGGATATTGAGATAAATTTTCCTTCAATTAAGATAATAAAACATGTTATATAAAATCAGACAAAATAATATGTAAATTTTTAACGTATTATAATCTTAAAAAGTTTATTTCTGGGCAGCAGCCAAAGCCTTAGCAGTGCCGTGTAGGGCATGCTTGTGGTTTCTTCTAAACTTTGGATCAACACCTTTCAAAGAAGGGTACTTGTAGGTCTTTGGCTTCTTGATACCGTTTCTGTGAGCCTTTCTGGTTTGGTTGTGAGCGGTATGGTTCTTAGACTTAGCCATTTTCTGGAGAAGACGATGAATGTACGCAGAAATTGCGAATGGTCATTAAAGGTTAGTAAAAATGATTCATAACGGTGGAGGGGAGTAGCGTGGCAGCTAACTGCCAATCTGAAGTGGTGCTAGCGGGGGCAACTTCGAACAAGGGTATGCTAAAGGTAATTGAACGTTCGAGAAAGAGCGTTCGCTATAAGTTCAAACACTGGTAACTTTCCATTATTTTCCCTTCTCTCTTTTTTTCTTTATATCCTCCACTATATGCCACTCAGCGCACCTCAGATTTGGCTACCTGCATTTCCAATGGGCGAAATGGGGACTTCATGATAATATAACGTACTTTCTAACTGTATTGTTGTTCCGGGGTTCTTGAATATTGAATGAAAAATGTTATAAAATAATGGGTTGAATCTTGAAATATGCAGTATTGAAATATTCTGAAATTGTATGTATCCAGAGATTATGGCAAAGCCTAAAGGGAAAATGGTAGACTTCCTACATTGAGAATATCGCTGGTTTTCCCGAGCGCGGCTAGCGACCATTTTTCTTTGTCCTTACAGAACTAAAAAAAAAAAACCAAAAAAAAGTCGAAAACAAGAATACATGCGCTGTATGGGTCTAAGAGTATGTACGGATGTAAAAGAAAACAGTACTAGACAGAGCGCATAAAAAAAGCCTAATCCCTTTTCCGTCTGTATACTTGTGCTCCCTTATAAAAAAAATTAAAAATTAAAAAATAAAAATAAGAATAGTGTATAAAATTATTTTTGCTTTGATTTTAGTTTATTTATTTACTTTCTAAATACAGTAGGTTAAATAAGGATCGGTTTCTTGAAGAAATTGTAACAAGACTCAGAATAAATATGAATATAGGGAATATGACGGATAAACAGACTACTTTAATTTGTCAAATAATCTAGGTGCCGTGGCAGTGTCCAAATAGTGCTGTAGATGGAAAAACTCCTCCACACAGTCCTCCTTGTGTTCAAGATCCGCGTAGCCGGGTTGTTGTTGCTGTATCTTGACTCTCTCAGCACACTCCTCGTAGTGGTGCACAAGGGCCTTACCCTCCTCCGTGTTCTTGAAATGTTCTCTCAAATCTTCCAACTGATCAGTGACTTCTTCCTCTTCTTCCTCATCTTCGTCGTCATCATCATCATCATCTTCGTCTTCGTCTTCATCCTCATCTTCATCCCCATTTTCTTCTTCTTTTTCTTCTCCTTCTGCTGCCTTTTCTTC
>ERZ794947.74-NODE-74-length-55853-cov-126.868275_pt1 | contig 55853 bp, 34 predicted proteins | sample MGYA00511908_ERZ794947 | MGnify/ENA primary metagenome ERZ794947 (study PRJEB30137, sample SAMN04331400) | food metagenome | isolation source: control ferment replicate 2c | study: EMG produced TPA metagenomics assembly of the Comparison of meta-barcoding and...
CTAAGTATAAGAATATCCATAGTTAATATTCACTTACGCTACCTTTTAACCTGTAATCATTGTCAACAGGATATGTTAACGACCCACATTGATAAACGCTAGTATTTCTTTTTCCTCTTCTTATTGGCCGGCTGTCTCTATACTCCCCTATAGTCTGTTTCTTTTCGTTTCGATTGTTTTACGTTTGAGGCCTCGTGGCGCACATGGTACGCTGTGGTGCTCGCGGCTGGGAACGAAACTCTGGGAGCTGCGATTGGCAGTGGAACAGTGGTAATTCCTACGATTAAGAAACCTGTTTACAGAAGGATCCCCACCTATGGGCGGGTTATCAGATATTATCAGGTGGGAAATTCGGTGGAACACAGTGGAGCCTTGTCCTCCGGGTTAATGTCGCTTTTGGCATTGACCCCTGCTCCTGAGAGAAGAAATATACTGGGGAACCAGTCTTTACCGACCGTTGTTATCAGAAATTCACGGAGTTCGGCCTAGGTCGGACTCCGATGGGAACGGCAACGGTTGTTCCGTTTGACTTGTCGCCCGCTACGGCGTGAGCGTCAAGGTCTGTTGAGTGCAATCGTAGGACGTCATTTGTGGCGAACCCGATACCGATTACTGCTGCTGTTCCAGCCCATATCCAACTTCCAATTTAATCTTTCTTTTTTAATTTTCACTTATTTGCGATACAGAAAGAAAAAAGCGATAGTAACTATTGAATTTTGTTTGGATTTGGTTAGATTAGATATGGTTTCTCTTTATATTTACATGCTAAAAATGGGCTACACCAGAGATACATAATTAGATATATATACGCCAGTACACCTTATCGGCCCAAGCCTTGTCCCAAGGCAGCGTTTTGTTCTTGGAAACGCTGCCCTACACGTTCGCTATGCTTCAAGAACTTTTCTGAGCACTTCATGATGCATGTTTGTTCCTTATTGGTTAGCTTTGATGTTGTGAAGTCATTGACACAGTCTGTGAAACATCTTTCTACCAGATTAGAGTACAAACGCATGAAATCCTTCATTTGCTTTTGTTCCACTACTTTTTGGAACTCTTGTTGTTCTTTGGAGTTCAATGCGTCCATCTTTACAGTCCTGTCTTATTGTTCTTGATTTGTGCCCCGTAAAATACTGTTACTTGGTTCTGGCGAGGTATTGGATGGTTCCTTTTTATAAAGGCCATGAAGCTTTTTCTTTCCAATTTTTTTTTTTTCGTCATTATAAAAATCATTACGACCGAGATTCCCGGGTAATAACTGATATAATTAAATTGAAGCTCTAATTTGTGAGTTTAGTATACATGCATTTACTTATAATACAGTTTTTTAGTTTTGCTGGCCGCATCTTCTCAAATATGCTTCCCAGCCTGCTTTTCTGTAACGTTCACCCTCTACCTTAGCATCCCTTCCCTTTGCAAATAGTCCTCTTCCAACAATAATAATGTCAGATCCTGTAGAGACCACATCATCCACGGTTCTATACTGTTGACCCAATGCGTCTCCCTTGTCATCTAAACCCACACCGGGTGTCATAATCAACCAATCGTAACCTTCATCTCTTCCACCCATGTCTCTTTGAGCAATAAAGCCGATAACAAAATCTTTGTCGCTCTTCGCAATGTCAACAGTACCCTTAGTATATTCTCCAGTAGCTAGGGAGCCCTTGCATGACAATTCTGCTAACATCAAAAGGCCTCTAGGTTCCTTTGTTACTTCTTCCGCCGCCTGCTTCAAACCGCTAACAATACCTGGGCCCACCACACCGTGTGCATTCGTAATGTCTGCCCATTCTGCTATTCTGTATACACCCGCAGAGTACTGCAATTTGACTGTATTACCAATGTCAGCAAATTTTCTGTCTTCGAAGAGTAAAAAATTGTACTTGGCGGATAATGCCTTTAGCGGCTTAACTGTGCCCTCCATGGAAAAATCAGTCAAGATATCCACATGTGTTTTTAGTAAACAAATTTTGGGACCTAATGCTTCAACTAACTCCAGTAATTCCTTGGTGGTATGAACATCCAATGAAGCACACAAGTTTGTTTGCTTTTCGTGCATGATATTAAATAGCTTGGCAGCAACAGGACTAGGATGAGTAGCAGCACGTTCCTTATATGTAGCTTTCGACATGATTTATCTTCGTTTCCTGCAGGTTTTTGTTCTGTGCAGTTGGGTTAAGAATACTGGGCAATTTCATGTTTCTTCAACACCACATATGCGTATATATACCAATCTAAGTCTGTGCTCCTTCCTTCGTTCTTCCTTCTGCTCGGAGATTACCGAATCAAAAAAATTTCAAAGAAACCGGAATCAAAAAAAAGAACAAAAAAAAAAAAGATGAATTGAAAAGCTTTATGGACCCTGAAACCACAGCCACATTAACCTTCTTTGATGGTCAAAACTTATCCTTCACCATAAATATGCCTCGCAAAAAAGGTAATTAACATATATAGAATTACATTATTTATGAAATATCATCACTATCTCTTAGCATCTTTAATCCTTTTCTACATCAGATAACTTCGGTTTGTTATCATCGTCTGTATTGTCATCAATTGGCGCAGTAGCCTCAATTTCAACGTCGTTTGACTCTGGTGTTTGTTCATGTGCAGATCCATGAGATGATGAACCGTTGCCCTTCTCAATACTCTTCTTATCAAGTATTAATTGCTGTAGCTTTTTTTCAATATCTGAGTCCTCTACAAATTTATTGAAAATACTCAAAATTTTCAAAAACGTTTCGTTGCTTGTCTTCCCTAGTTTCAAATAATGCAAATAAACATTTGAAATTATTGTTAATATGGATGAAATGAGGATTTTCTGGTCTTCCTGTGTTTCACTCGAATTTAGCAACGGTAGTAATCCGCCCTCAATTAATTCTTCTACCGATCCCATCTCATTAGTTGGAATTTCGATTTTATTGATGAGCGTCTGCTCTAGCGTTACCACTGCAAATTCACTTATCTGCTTACACGGATTGATGCATTGATGTGCCAAAGCTTGAATAATAGCGAATATCTCGTTTTTACGCAGATCGTTATTATCTTCCAGCAAGTGTGATGTTAGTTGAATGGATTTCAATGATAATTCGATCGATTTCTTGTATGGATTCTCCTTATCAATTTTATGACCACTTTCTGTCAATTTCTTGTATTCTATTTCCCAGTGATTTCCAACGGCACCCATTGATGAAATTTCATCTAATAGTCCTAGGACCCACATGAAGTTCTCATTTGTCAAAATATTGCTGTCTGTCTTGATCGATTCATTTAAATATTCAAAAATGCTCTCGCTCTGCTCTTTCATTGCTGTAACTTTTCTTAAAAATTTCCAAAAATTCTCATTTCCTAGTAAAAATCCTCTATAAAACTCTGATTCGGTCAATGAAAATAGTCTCTTCAAAAATTCCTTACCTTGATTAGTTGCAAAAAATTTTTGGGTAAAAATATCCCCCTTTTTTAACAGCTCATCGTTTATTAATTTGGACAAGTACTCCGTCTGATCCGCACATAACGAAATTAACAAAATTTTGTATGTTAGCATTCTACGAACAGTCCTTTTCGTGAGGCCTTTCGTGTGAGAAAGTTGGAAAACTTTTTGAAGTATGAACTTTCCTAATTCTTTCTCCTCTTTGCAAAATAGAAATAATGCAATAGTCAATTCAATGATAAATAAAAGTTCTGCTTCAAAATACCTGGAATTATCTGCGTTTTTCTCAGTTTTGGCGGAGTCTAGTAAAGTTTTTATTAAATCCGCTGTTATATTTGATTCATTTCCAAAGACAGAGGCGGCAATATTACTCGACTTTATGCACTCCATCGCTTTTTTTGAGGATTTGATTTCCTCTTCTGTGGGTTCTTCATCACCTTTTAAATAAGAAGCAAATGTTGATAAGAGACCTTTGCTTTCTTTGCTCTTGTTAATAGAAATTTCAGGAGATGGCTTAGGCAAGTTGCTTAATTTCAGTCTTTTTTGTAAATCAGGGAAAATATCAGGAGACAAAATCAAGTCTTCGTACAATGTTAGTATAATATTAACAATGTTTAACCATAATTCCTTGGAGAAAATTTTAGGATCTTTGTTCCTGCGAATAATCCGGAAAAAAACAACTGTATTTAGTTGACCCTTAAATGATCTACCAAATCTAACAGCATCTGTACTAACCGGGATCTCAGTGTTAGTGTCTTCGAATTTAATTTGCACCAGTGGCATTGGGCCATATTCAAAAGCTAAAGTTGAAAGTTCATCGTCATGGCTTGAATTAATCAAAGTAGTGCCCTTAGCAATGGAGTTTAGTATATCATTAAAGAGATCTTTGAAGTCAAAAAATGCGGAAATATAGGAACATTTGTCCAAACTTGTTATCATTCTGGTAGATATATGGTCATCAGATGCAACTACGTAAATGTTGAATAAAGTACTGACAATACTTGGGCCAACTTGTTTAAAAATTGCTCTATCAAAGTTCAAAAGCTCCAAGGGTGTTAATTTATCCATGACAGATTGTGTGTCTTTTTTTATTTCAGTTATAACAGTAGTTGAAGATATCAAGTTATTCCAAGCATCTTCAAACCACTTTTCGTTGCCGTGGTGCTCTTCAGGCATAACAATTTCTTTATCTCTGATTGAACAGTAAATTCTATCCAAATACCAGAATGGGAAGTCTTTGTGATTACAGCATCCCTTTAAGTTACCAGAGTAATCTTCAAATGACATGTGTTCCTTCACTTGAGGGTTATGTAGGTCAGTGTTCAACATAATAATTGAATAACTTAAAATGAAAACAGAATCAGCGTCTGGTTGAACAGTAGAAATGTCATCCTCCGCGTTGTCACTGATTTTGGATGGATCGTAATCTTGATTTTCACAATACGCAGACGAGAAGGCTTCGATGATTCTTTCAATTTGTTGCGATTCACCAGGCAACCTAAATTTCGTCAACAAAATTCTAATAGCTTCATCGACCCTTAACCCTGAAAAATCAAACAAACGAATATATTCATTCAACAAGCTTACTTTGTCCGGATGGCAAAGTAGCAAACCGATTGTTTTTTTATTCATACGGTTGTTATTATTGAAAAGAAACTCCGCAATATCTTTATCGGAGTCGGAAGCAATGAAACCTTTTTCTATTAACATCGGAATACCCTTTTTGGGCTTTTCATTGAATGCATTGGTACATTCAATAAACTCTGTTTTACGGTCCCTCTTTTTTAAGATTTCCATTTCATTCTTTTGCCTGCCAAATTCTTCTCTGTCAATGTCCTTCATGTGATCGAACATATCATCGACTAGGGAGACCAATCCCTCAAGGCAAATGGGTGGTACACTTTCTGTGGTAGTTAAGGCGGATTCTGGTAAGGCCAATTTAGTCAAAGCCTTCAAAAAGTTTATGGAAACGTCTGCCCTATCGAGATTACAATCGAAATTGATAAAAGTAGAAGTAAAAAAAGATGGCGACCTAGTCCATAAGATGGATATTTGCTCAATTAGAAGTTCCTTTATTATTGATGGCTTGTTCTTATTTTCAGAACTCGAGTTATTTGCGGTACCATCATCTAAAAGAATAGAAAATATTCTTGTTAGAGTGAGCTCGATCTGTAATTGTAAGTTGTTGCCCAATATAACAACTAGAGTAGTAAATAGCTGCAATGTAGCTTGAAGTAGTGATAATTTTGTAGTGTTCTGTATGATAAACAAAATGCTTTTGAAAATAGGATCTGATATCAGTGTAAAAAGCCGTGGGTATAGCTGCAATCGATCACCTGAAATTTCTAATGCCGTTTGAATTAACTCTAGGCCAAATATTCTAGTGGAGTATGAATGTTTTAATTCATTTTCTGGCGCAATCAATGATAGTAATAAGTTTAAATATTGCCTAACCACGGGCAATCCATAGTTATCATCAGCATACGCTTGGATCCTGGAATTTGATCTTGTTGTTTTTTGCACAATATCTAGTTGTTCGGCGCCATTTGTGCTCTTCTCTGAATGAATATGCTCTTCTTCAATGCCATCGTCCTCGCTAATAGCTTCCTCATTATTCACTTTCATGCCGATGGGATCTTCTTGACTTCCTTCTTCTTTGGATTCTACATTTGTGCCAATTGTATCGGCCTTCAATACATCATTTGTGTAACTTTCATCATTGATGTATATTTGATTCACATTAACAGGCTCAATAGTCTTTAGTTTTGAGAAAATCTTTACGGTAACGGCTATCATTGTTGATTGTGCAGCATTCCTAAGGACTTCGCTCCTTCTGTTATTACAAGCCAATGAAAGAATCGTTTGCAATACGTCATATATGATAGAGTTTGATAATAAATCTCCGTAAGGTGAGTCGACGATTGAACGCAGTAAAAACACGACTTTCAAAAGAACTGAATCATCAGAAAGTTGTTGAGATCCTTCAAACCTACAATGTGTTAGAGCATTTACCGTCGCCCTGTGTGCACCAATATAGTTTTGCGATGATTCATTGATGATATTCAAGGTAAAGAATTTCTGCAAAGAGTCCAGGGCCAGGGAAGTGATGTAACCAGAAATGGAACTTGTACTCACAATTAATAAAAATGGCTGCAATATGGTTAGTGAATCTATATTATCTAGATTTTTCAGTTTATTCAACATAAGTCTTAACTGAATGAATCCAGATAAAAATGGATCATTGTGCTTGTTGGTATTCAAATTGTTGAATGTGTGAGCCAAGTAGTCATCTTGATTGCTAAATATTTCACTTCCTCCCCCCAGCAAAGCGGCCACTCCAGATTGAGAGGTAAATTTAGAGTATTTCCGCATCGCTGTCGATAAATTAATGCATTCTTTGATTATGATAGTGACGGGATCTACCGTGACGAATTCCTTATCACTCATCTTTCCGCCTCTTCTCTTTCCCTTTAAAAGATTTTTTAGATACTAAATTAATCAGTTTATTGTCTATGGTTTACAAGCAGTGAAAGAATTTAAATTCAACGTAATATGTAGGTTGGTGTGTTTATTATTTAAACGCCAATGTAGGTGCTCTTTCGACACTTATTGAAGGTTCTCGCAATGAACCGCGTAGTATTTTTCAAGTCGGGTAATGAAATATATAAGAACACTTCTAATACTTTATGAAAATAAGTGCTAAATATGGTTTACCTCTTATGCCAATATAAACTATAAAAGAACTTAAAAACATCAAATCTTTAGCAGAGGAGTCCTTTCCGTTTGAAATTGTTGTTTATTACTTTATTTGCGGTTCGCCACACTGCCTAAAACCTGCAGTTTCCTGTAAATGTTGCTGGTATATTATCAGTATGAGCCGGCCGGATATTTCCCTTATTTAATGAAAGAAGTTTTTTTGAAGTCAACTTCTAGTGTTTGTCTTCCATTTTAACGATCAGGAGTCGTCATTCCAATTTTTTGCCTAGAAAAGATTCATGCTTTTAGGAAAATAGTGGAAAACCAAACATACATCAATTGACGCTTCAAGTATGGTACTTAAAAGATAATGTTAATATTTATTATCCTGTTAATTAGTCTTTCTTCGTCTTCTGAAAAATGTTACTTGGAATATTTAATGTTATGAAATTATGGTAATGGCCCTCCTGTTGTCTATTGAGGTGTCTGGGTGTGTTTGTCACATTCAATATACTGTTAAACCGCCACAAATTAATGTACTTCAGACAGATGTAGTAAAATAACAGCAAACAGGTGATGTAACTTATAAAAAATAATACACTAACATAATATCCATTAGATGGATAGCTTCAATTATATTCATGGAAAATATAAAAAAAATGGGACGGGAGGCGACAGAAGTATAAATCCATCCTCACATTCATCGTCTGGCAAGAATATCATTCTTTGTTTTGATGGAACAAGAGAAAATTTTGGACCTCAGCCATTCACTAATATTTTAAAATTGTACAACCTTCTTGAGAACGGTGATAGTTCTGAACAAATTTGTTATTACCAACCTGGAATTGGTTCAGTTGGATTTGACGCTGTTGTTGATGTCAGAAGACGGTTAACTATTTCTCACTTACAAAATTTATTAGATTCTATGTTCGCATTCAGTTTAGACAATCACATATGTTCTGCATATCTTTTTTTGATGAAGTATTTTGAACCAGGAGATAGAATTTATATGTTTGGCTTTTCTAGAGGAGCTTTTATTGCAAGAGTTCTTGCTGGAATGATTGAAAGAGTCGGACTTTTGTGTAAAGGTTTGGAAGAAATGGTTAAAATGGCATGGCAAATCTATGAAAAATGGGAATACGATTCGCAGCCTAATGAATTACAGTACACAAGTACCTTGGCTGAAGAATTCAAGAAAACATTCTCTAGGGATTATGAGGTAAAGATACATTTTCAAGGCTTATTCGATTCTGTGAACTCAGTTGGAATATTAAGGGACAGGTTGTTTCCTTGCACCCAGAGAAGCAATATCGTTGAGCATGTTCGACATTGCGTATCCTTGGATGAAAGACGTGGAAAATTCAAGCAGTTATGTTTCACTCCGATGCCGTACATTCCGAAACTATTTTCATTGACATATTGTAATCATATAACTGACCAGTGTTCGCCGGTGCCAACTTCTAATGCATTAATGCGTGATCTAACCCCGGAAAATCCTTTGATAAAATACACTTTAAAAAGTGGCGCACATTCTATTAGTAATCCTTCTCCACTCATTCCTGATAACCCTGGAAGGTTGTTATCGAGCAAAAGCGAGGAAACTACAGAGTTGCTGTTGGACCTGAACTCATTCTTAGAAGGTAATTCATACGCGAGAGATACAGAATGTTCAACAAGAGGAATTGAAGCCATTTTCCAACTTCAATCTATCCAAGGCAGCGGTACATCAAGTAGAATGACTATGACACCCGACTTGATTGAAAAATGGTTTCCAGGTGATCATTCTGACGTTGGTGGAGGTTGGGCGCCTGACTGTGAGACAGAAGAGAACTTGTCAAATTTAACGCTGCGATGGATTTTAGCAGAGGCAATCAAATTTGGTGTTAAATTCAAACCTGGTGCAATACATGATTTCGCTACCAAACACACTTCGATTGGATCTTTATTCGCAGACACACATGATTACCTTAGTTTCAACTCACCAAAGAAATGTTCCCTACTAGGAGTGAGTGATAATGAGGATGGAGCCCGAGAGGATAAATCTGGCAGAAATGAGAGAATGGAAGATTGTCTAAAAAATATAAAAGAGACTAGATTGAGCTTGAAAGATGAAAAAGAAAAAGTGAAGGATGCTTTTACTCTTAAATGTGGACATGCAAATAAATTTATGAGATTGGTGTGGTGGGTATTGGAACTGCTCCCCATTGGAATACGAATGGAAAATAAAGAAGGAAAGTGGCAAAATTTTCATACACCTAACCTCGGAAGATCTCGTTATGTACCCGAATATGTCAGTTTACATTGGTCAGTCTATTGGAGAATTAAGTTTGATCGTAGGTATAGACCGGACAATATGCCGGAATATGTAAGGCAATTGTTCCAAGATTTGGAAGGTATTGATTTAAAAAGTAATAAAGTTTCAAATAAATATGATAAGCAAGATAATAGCAACGGGAGTGAAATCAATGGGGGCTTTTTTGATAATGAGGAAGGGCAGGAACTCCACATGGGTCAAAAAGCAAGTTATTTTGCAACGACATACAATTCAAGATTATTTGACAGTAAATACTCCCAATTAAAAAAGAAATTCATGGACTGGGATAGTAATTCCTGGACAGATATTCCAGATGATTTAAAAATATACCTACAGCAAGATGAATCGCTTTAGCATTAAAAAAACCCCTTCGGTACGTAATATAAAAAATTTTATAGGTAATATACATATATAAAAATACTTCAATCATTTTTACAATCTTGTATACTTTATACAACATGTGAAATCTTCTGCTTCTGGACATCAATATTCAAATACAGGCCAATCTTAGGTAAAACATTTGGAGAAAAGAAGGATAAGGCAGGACGAGGGAAGATAAATAGTTTCGTTAATTATAAATACATGCAGATAAATAAAGGAATATCAAATATTATGAATAGAAAAAGAAGATGGTGAGACAAAAAAGTAGTAATAAATAGGTCCAAATCTTCTTTATTTCCCCTTTCTTTTCTTATCCTTTTGTTTTCTCCATATTGTATAAGAATATATTCTTAGGAAAATCAACAGGGAATACAGTATAGTGATTTTCGTTCCTTTTTGAGCGTAATCCCTTCGAGACTGTGATGTTGATTATTTTTGTTGTGATTTCAAAATTCTTAGGTTAGTTGTATAGTTCCCGTTCATAACATAATGGATAGTAAATGAAAAATCAAAATAAGGGTGAAACAAATAGACAATAAAGATGTAGTTTTCGAGGACGAAAAACAAACCTAACCAACAATGACCTTATCACCATCGAATTCATAAGCAGGAATTTCTAAGTTTAAGGGGGCAGGTCCCTTTCTGATTCTACCGGAAATATCATAATGTGAACCATGGCAAGGACAGAACCAACCACCAAAATCACCGGCTTCACCAATTGGAACACAACCTAAGTGAGTACAAATACCCAGCATAATTAACCATTGAGGGTCTTTGACTCTGTCAGCATCGGTCTGTGGGTCCTTCAAAGCGGACATATCCACACTGTTGGCTTCCTGAATTTCATGAGGAGTTCTGTGTCTAATGAACACAGGCTTACCTTGCCATTTGACAACAACGTTTTTACCCAATGGGATAGCCGCTAAATTAACTTCAACTTTAGCCATAGCCAAAACATCGGCAGTAGCGGTCATAGATGAAATAAAGGTTTCTACGGTTGATTTGGCACCTGCAGATGACAAAAGACCCATAGCACCGACCATAAAGTAAGCATAAGAACGGCCTTTATCAGCATCGTTATTTTCCTTTAAAACGTCATCAAAATTTGGGGTCCTGTACGTGGATTTGCTAGCCACCAAAGATTGAGAAATCAGTCTTTTGGAAGTTAAAGACATTGGCTTGAAGCAGGTCTTGACAGATGATCTTATTCCTAACATGTTTGTTATTGCTCCTTTCGGTTTCCTAATAAGTGTTAGAGTGATATTATTTATGTTCAATAATTTCTTGGTTTTTAAAAGACGTTGAACTTGAAAGCAACAAAAAGTTACGACAGAGAAGTAATATATTACTTGATATTCAAGAACCAACTATAGTTCTTGCAGGTCTTTTTCCAGTCCTTATAAGGGAGCCTCCGCGTCGCCGCACGTGACCCAAGACCGATAAATGGCGCAAAACGCTGATTGGTCCGTTATGGAGTGTCTAAAAGGAAAAAGATGCGCTATGGACGAACCTGAAAGAGGCCAAATGATAGGGAAGCTTAGAGTGAAAGGTGGAACAGGAGAAGTTGAAAGGATGAAATACACAAGATGACAAGAAGGCTCGAATTAAAGGCGGCTAGTTATTTCAATTTAGGAAGCATTTGCTCTAAGAGTCGATGGGTCGTACTTCATGCACATTATATTACGCATGAATAGCCGCCCAAGCTATATGAACTTATTGGTGGATTTTTGAAACCAATAAAAAGGATTTATGAGAAAGAATAATCTTCCTCTGGGGTATTCATAGCTATCAACGTATGGTTACCTTGTCTTAGTCGGACACTGGACATAACTCTTACAATGGCTGTTAGCTTCTCAATTGACAATGGTATTTAATATACCAGGCGGTTAAAGAAAGGGTAGGTATTTTTTTCTACCTAGTTCAGTTTATATGGATGAGACAGGGATAGACGGGCATGTACGGAGTTTTTCGACTTAATCAGTGGATTGCACTGATCATCGTTTTATGTAGGTATTTTCTTGAGTTACAAAATTTTAGGGAAAGTATGGATACAACCAGAGAGCCGATGTGGTGTTTTTTTTGGTTTTTAGTACATGCAGTACGCTTCTTTTTCTATTTCCTGTATACTTCCTTTAAGCGTATTCGTCGTTATAGGTTCTATTTGCTTTCAACTGAACGCGCTTGCCTGAACGCCTAAAGCGGAAAGAAATACATGACTGAAAAACAGACATTCTGGTCGCAACTCAGCGAAAGGGAGGGTAGAAAAATATATTGTGTTATAATGTCAGCGTTAGCGCATTGCATATTGCACTAGCCATTGCCACGTAAAATGGCAAGACAAGATGAAACGGACTGCAAAAAATTGGATAGCAATTCGGCCTTTTTACCTTTATGCATAACATCTTATAGATCAAAAGATGAGGCTGAGAAGCTGGTAAGTTGTCTTCATCACGAAGGAAGTTACTTTTTATGTTTTAGCTATGGATTGTATACCGGAACGTCCAACGAATTGAAAGCGAAGGTTGAGTTCGCTTTAGATGGACCGTTCGTTGTTAACTACGCAACTGTACCGATGTTCATGTCAGCTTCCTTCTGTCACCTGCTAATGTTTAACGACGGTTCCATTAAGGGATTCAAATGCGAAAATAACAAATTTGAAATTATCTACGACTCTAATGTGGCTCCGAAACTGGATACTATTTCTTTATTAACTTCCAGCTGGTTAAATGCTTCTTTTGAGGGTGTTTTATACACTTGCAATAAAAACATATCATATGATAGTGATTTGCATACGTTATGTACGACAATTTACTCCTTTGACTTCAGAGAAGGAATAGTCGAAAGATTTTATGCCACCGATGGCGAAGAAATTATCTCCTTTGATTTTATTAGCAGGGAGGATTTGCTTGACGACGCCACATGCACAGGTAAATCACACGTTTATTTTCTTTGCCTACTTAAGAGTTGCTATAGTGAAAACCTGTTTTTAAAGGAATACAATCTTGCTGGAAAGCATGGAAGTAGGAAATTTGATTTAAACGAGTACCGCCAATACAATCTTTTGCCGATATGTGATAATGAATTTTGTTATATGAAGGTAGTTTGCGGCCATACCATTGTAGTGTTGACTACTAACTACACTCAAATAATAAATATAAAAGCAAGTGGGCTTACAAACGGGGCTTTTTTCAATAATAAAGGTCTCCCAAATGTAGAAAACTACCAATTTCTAAAAGATTCTTATGATGTGATATATGAAAGATCAGTCATTCTCTTGACAATTTCTGACGTGTATGCTAACAAATACACTGCCAAGATACACACTAGGTCGTTACATAGAGACCACGTCCTGAAAGAACTACAATGGACAAAAGAAAGAGTGTTCAAGCCTCCTAAACATGATCTATGCGATGTTATTTTGCAGCTCCCACGTGAAAAGTATATAGCGGTGACAAGAATAAATGGAGTAAATTTTATATCGAAAGATCATCGAGGTTCAAAATTAGAAAAGGTGAAAAGCGGTCCCGCTTATACAAACAAAGTTTACCTGGCATCACAAGTTATTGGAAACAAGGGGACAGATATTGATTCACTGCTTTTGGGTGGAAGTTTTAACTCAAGAAGAGGATTTTTAGAAAAGAAAATTTTGGTATATGACAAAACCCTGTTCAAGTTAGTGACTTCCTCCAAAGCGCTAGTAGAGAATGTAACTGATTTTTGGGTTACAGATTTAGCACTTAATGGTGGTGACGAATTTGCATATGAATCAGGTGGGTTGATTTATAAGAACGGAATATTTTTAATGGATGAGCCTTATGATTACGGTCTATTTGTTTCTAGGACGGGAAAAGTTTTGAAAGCCGGTATGGATGGTTCTACCGGAGAATTTAGGCAGGTCGATTTCTTGCAGTCGAACCACAACTCTTCCACCATGTTTTGTTATCCCGTACAGAACTCCAAGCTCAGGATTTCGATACTTGAGGCAAAATCTGGTTTTCTACGTAAAAAAGAAGAATTTTTTATCCATGGGCTCAGTTCTAAAGAGAGTATTGTGAGCTGTTTCTCAGATGGTACCGAGAAATACCTTTTTGTCATTTACTTGGACGGTGTGTTTTCGGTATGGAATGCCAATCAAAAGAAAGTGGCTACATCACATCCAGACTATTCTTTCATAGCCTATGATCAATTGATAAAAATATCTTGGCTAAGCAAAAAGCATAAACACGACTCGATTTATGTCATCGCATCATCATACACTGGCTGCGTAAGAGTCTACAAATCAGAATCAAATTTTTTGAGAGTGGATTTAGAGATTCATTCGTTATACGATCAGAAATTAGAACTGTTGGATACGATTCCTTCCTTACCTTTGGTTTTCCTTTACAACGATAAGGAAATAATTTTGTTAAATCTTCAAAACATGTCTTATGGTTGCATACAGTTAGGCTTAGTTCCAAGACGAATGAGAATTCGACCCGGTAAAGCACTGTTCTCTCTTTGTGTTTTAGATTATGATTCTCGAATAAGCATCTTTGAGTTTGGTAGCACGTTTTACCGTGAAGGTTTCACTAAGCAGATGACTTCATTAAAACCTCAATTAGAAAATCATATCTTTTACCTCCCTAGCATTCCCGTAGAGCTCTATACTGTTCCAAATAACCTCAATCAGGCCGTGGTGTGTTTGGTCGATAGCAATAGTAGGCAGTATAAGTTGATGCTATTCAATTATGCTTCAATGAAGGCAGTTTCCACATTCAGTTTCTCGGATGAAAAGTATTTACATGCCGTTGTGAAGCCACTGTGGCCAGAACAAAACTCAATCTACTTATCACAGAGACCCTTTTATGGTAATAAGTTTGTTGTATGCTTAGGAGTTGGTGAAAAACGTACAAAATTCTGGCTGTTTGGAATTAGAAACAATAACATTACCCAATTGTACGCGAATTATCTCGAAGATTGTATATTCTCGGTGTTCATATACTATGAGTGCAACTTGGTTTTATTTTCTGGTGATAGTGGCATAGCAGCATATAAAATAAACATGCTAAAAGAGGGCGCGGAAATTTTAGAGGCCTATTCCTTCCCAGCACTTTCATCGATTAACCATATAGGTCCTCCAGCTTATATGAGTGGTGATTATCTGGTTCAATTTGAGATCTTGAGAGATTTTTTGAGAACCCGCTTTCCAATTAGGACGTCCATAGTATATCCATCAGAGTACCCTGAATGTCCCTACTTGGGTTTTAAGCGGTTGGGAAGCATTACACAAGTGGCGACTAAAATAATTCCTAAGAAGCTAAGAGAACCTAAAAACGATTGTTTAGCGAGTGATAAGAACTACCTATTAGGTCGATTATCAGACCTTTCTTGTGCAACGTTGAAATATTCCAATAGATCTTATGTTGCCACCATTGGTATTGATAATACCTTGACAATATACGAAGATTCTAAATTATCAGTTGATAAGGGCGGGTTGGCTATGCCATACCTCAAAATTCGGTTACCTAATAAGATAATCTCACTGGCGGCCATCCCAGATGGATTTCAAAACCTTCAAATATGTCCAAATTTCAATAGTCAAAGGTTGGAAGGCGTCATACCTCTATTTTTACTTTGCGGTACTGAGGGCCAAATTTATATAATATCGGAATTCATTGGTGAGCTGTGGATGAGAACGTTGCATGATTACAAAAAGATCAAGCTCGAATGTAAAAGAGCTTTTCGAAGGTCTGAGAAAAGCATGCGAAATGTTACTAAACAATATTCCGTGAGTAAAGAGACTGGAATAAATGAAAGCGGCTTTGATGAGCTAGCTAGAAATTCAAAGAGAAGACATATAGATCATTCACCATACAAGACCATAGATTTTTTCGATCCTGTAAAACTAAAAAGGTGACAATAAATCTCCTACGAACGAATAGGTGCCATGAGATCTTGCACCTTTTTGTTATGCCTAAATTACTACAGCTCAATTGATAATACATGTTTGTGCATTTACAGATGCACTCGAGTAGGTTATTCAATGAAGATATGACATATATCATACCACTAACAAAACAGCACTATTAGCGTCTGCACTAGTGGAAAGCAAAAAACTTTTTTATAGTATATAGATGGTACAAAAACTATGTTGATAGATATAATCCAATCTACTTAAATTAATAAAGTTTCAATCTTGTCCTTGACAGCGTAGATTTGGGTCTTGATAGCAGAAGCATCGTTGGTGGTAATAGAAGCAGCAATAACTGGTCTAGAAACACCACAAGCTCTACCTAAAGCAACTCTAGATGGAACAAAGACATATGGAACATTCTTGTCTTCACATAGTAATGGTAAATGCAATAGGATTTCAATAGGTTCACAGTCAGCAGCCATAATGATGAATTCGGAGATACCACGGTTCAAAGTTTTGGTAGCTTCGTTGGCACCTTTCTTCAATTGTCTCAAGTTAGCAGCCTGTTGAACGACATCCAAGATTTGTTGGGTTAATGCAGCATCGGCTAATGGGAAAGCCTTTGGGTTTGGGGCAGACATTTTTAATATAGTTTTTATAGTATGAAATCTGGTTTATTCAAGTTCCTTGCAATAATCAGTATGGTCCTGGTATAGAAAGCTCGCTCGAATGATGATTTAAATTAAGATTTGAAAGTAGGACTTGAACACTAAGAGGAATAAGCACTATTAACCAGAATAATCAGTTTTAAAGTGAAAAATTTTCTAACTCATCTCATTCCAGCATTAGAAAAAAAAATTTTCTGAGAAAAAGGAAAAATGAAAAGAAAAAGAAAATAGAAATGAAAAATTTTTCTATATGCTGAATTTATTACCCGGATAAAACCGATAAGAAAAAGAAACGATACAATTGTCTACTTTAACAATAGAAGTTGATAAGGTTGGGCCTCTTTTAAGAGTACAGGTATAGTGATCTCATCGTACCCATTGTGTAGCTTAAAACGCATAATGCTCTTTGTTGCTCCTTGATATTCAAATTTTCTATTTTATACACATTAAAAATTAAGATATACATATTTAGCGTGTAATACTCTTTTAAACAATAATAATGGTACTAATAAAAAGGAAGCTTGAAATGAGGTAGTTTGGATATGAAGTAAGAATAGGGGCTATAAACAATCTCTAAGATGAAAAATTTTGATAGTTTTCATAGTTTCTCACAAAAAGATTCTTTTGTATACTCTATTCCTGCTTTAGTGATTCAGAAGCTGCCTTAACAGACAACATCTTGAGTAGCCCTGGAGTTCAACAACAAAGCAACAATCAAACCGTATAGACCCAAAACTTCAGCAAAAATCAAAATCAAAATCATACCGACGAATAATCTTGGTTGTTGAGAGGAACCTCTAACACCTGCATCACCGACAATACCAATAGCGAAACCAGCAGCTAGACCACTCAAACCGACTGATAGACCGGCACCCAATTGGATGAAACCGGTGTACAAAGCTTGCTTTTGACCCAACGAATAACAAACCAAAACGGAAACAACTAAACCGTAAATGGCAATGATACCAGCCATAATAACAGGAACAATGTTCTTGAATAATAGGTCTGGTCTCAACACACAAGTGGCACAGATACCAACACCAGACTTAGCAGTACCGTAAGCAGCACCTAATGAGGTGAAGATAATTGCAGAGGCACAACCAATGGCACCAAAGAAAGGGGCGTAGACAGGACACAATTCAGTCATTATATGTATATGTTTCTTTTGTTATTCTAATTGATTAGTCTTTTTGAGAAAAGCAATAAACACGATCTTCTCTTTCTTTTAAAAAGATTTTTATAAACAAGTTTTTAATCAGAACGAGTGTATAATTGTACAAAACTATCAAGGGTCAGTCAATCACTTAACCACTTTTTCTGTTTTTTTTTTTTTTTTTTTTTTAATGCGTTTCTTTTCCGGGTAATATCCCTTTATACGATTCAAATTTTTAGCAATGGAATAGGCCGTAGACGGCCGTAGACGGCCTATTTCATTGCTGATAAAGAATTCAGTTCCTCTATCTTTCCTAAGTTGAATATTGTGCAATAATAAATTCATTATTAAAGAAGATGTACAATTAATAATAAATAATTGCTGGGTGAATTTGTAAAAAAAGAAAACTGTAATATAGAATATATAAAATAAGTTGATAGAAATACCTAACTAAAACAATAACAATTATTAATAATAACGCAGAAGTTAAAGCTTATAGTCTATAGCTTAAATGATTGCGATCTGTGTTATTGTTGCGGGCAAAAAGAAATGAAAAATTAGCGCCGCTCGGTTTCGATCCGAGGACATCAGGGTTATGAGCCCTGCGCGCTTCCACTGCGCCACGGCGCTTAGCCAACTTGAAAGAACTGGATGTTAACTTTATTTATTAACACAATAACAAATTCTTCTATCTCTATCTCTCCATGTCGCTTATATTGAGGTCCGCCAACATATCACTTAATCTGTTACTTGTAGTGGCATGTTTATAATTACTATTTCTTAGCTCATTTCAGGTATTTTGCGGTTAATTATAAAAGTAACCGCATGTGTTCCACAGTTGTTGTCAGTTGATACTATTTTAGGTGGTTTATGCTGTTTCAACCACGACAACTTCATCCTCTCACTGGACATTTTTGAACACTAATTGAAGTTTCCAATACCACTCGTCTTTTAGGCAAAGGTATTTTTCAAATATAGTTATGAAGGCGTATATGATGGCATTTGGCTCATTTGGGCAGTACGACATTTGTTCATTTCCGGTAGAATCAATACCTACGTGTTAGTTTACCTTCCGATGGTGATTTCTCCCATGGATATTGCAGGAGTAACAGTCGGTTATGATTCACTAACTAACAGTTATATTTTGCTGGGATATTATTATATACGGCGTTAGAAGACATGAAATGATGAGAAGCAGTCATTAAATTTAGTGGAAGCCGAAATGTAAGGATTGATAACGCAGTAGGATAATGAACAATAAAACATAAAATGAGAGGAGAAGTGACGCTTTTAGAGCAGTAAATTATAACGTAGAGGACGAAGAAATGTGTGCATGGTTATGTAGATTGTTGATTCTCTTTTGCGAACTCCTGTGACCTAGTGGAGAATTTTAGCAACTCTGTAGGCCTAATAATGTTGTCTTCAATCAAAATGGGACTTGACAATTATTCCAATATCCATCTAACCTATATCGTTATCCTGTCATCATCTATGATATCGCTAGACGTTAGTAGTAAATTGCTTTCTTTACTGCGCATCGTCGAGATATTTGCACCATTCATGCATACATCTTTGTGTATAAAAGATGTTAATCAGAATTATCATACATGTACATAACGTAATACCTGAGTACTTACTGAAACTCGACAATTGGATGTTGGAAGGCATTGAGTTCTTGCGTTGTTAGCCGTTTGTTGTTCCTAAAGTGAGGTAAGTCCGTATGGTTGACGGTGGCATCGCCAAGTTTTGCCATATAACTAATCCCACTAGGAAAATAGTCGTATTTGTAATGAGTGAAGTAGAAACTATGCCCGTAGTTACGATAACAGTATGACACTGTCTTCGTCATAGCGGTAGTGTTAGCTTCCGTACGATTGCTAAATATGATAAAAGTTCCAACAGTATCTGTAGCCGCTATTTTGTTGCTTGGAAAACCAAGCACTTGTAAGTACTTTAACACATTACGAGCATCAGTTAGAGTGGTGTTATCACGTAATGAGGGCAAATTTGCACCATTATGAAGTAGTGTGCCCGCACTTGCGAGCTCGACGATCATGACAAGAAAAAATAGAAGGCTTGTTATTGTTATTTTCATTTTTTATTTGGATCTGATATAACTACGATGCAATTTGACAGTGAAGAAAAGTTATGCTTCATCCAATCCTAAGCGCGATAGTGGGAATGCACCCTTTAACATGGCCTTATTAAGTTGTCTAAAATCTATGCATTGGCGGTAACTACCAATCATATTTTTCATCATATAGATAATTGGTAGATGTTGGGTTGACCTGGCCCATATTACATAGATATGAAGAAGCAAGCTCGCAAAACAGACAATTAAGTATCTATATCACATGTATTCATTGTAAGGAAAAAAGTGAAAAAAAGATGAGGGTAGAGAAAATGAAAATAAGCCTCTTGTGACGGAATATTACTATTGAAAAATGCACACGTAGTTGGAATTAGCAGTGGAGGAAATTTACCTCCCAACACTACTTGTTTTGGAATTTCATTCTTATCAAAGGCATTCACGTTGTAGAAGAGTCAAAGTTCTATGTGAAGTCGTTCATATCAGCTTCCTTTTTTTGATGCGCTATCATCCATTATTCTTGGCCACCAACTCTCATTAAATACTGCAAAAGTCCAAACCTAATTTATTGTTACGGTTTTTTTTCCTCCGACATGGCGATGGCTGCCTTTTAGCTAATTTAACATTGTAACAGTTAAGTTCATGAGCCTTTTAGCCTTTTCTTGCATCAAAGGCGGAAATATGTGAATTCTATTTCCGCCATTGTCCGATGACTGAAATATTTCAAAAATAAGCAAGAGATGTAATCATGACTGCTTTACTATCGACCGAAAATTTATTAGTTTGCGTAGATTTAAAAGTTGAAAAGAATTTGAGTTCACTGACTACTAAATCTCCCTGAGTTTGGTCTGCAGTAGCTATCGAAAAATTACGAAAAAATGCCTCGTCTCTTGGCCACGCAGTCTCATGTTGTACATGGATATGTGGGAAATAAGGCTGCAACGTTTCCCTTACAGTGTCTAGGCTGGGATGTGGATTGTTGTAACAGTGTTCAGTTTTCCAACCATACCGGATATGGTTTAGATAAAGTGTTTGGGACTATAACGAGGGAAACAGATTTGAAGGAACTCTTATCAGGTCTTTTTGATAATTTTTCCCAAGACTACCAAGCCTTACTTTCAGGCTACTTGCCCAATAAGAATTCCGTTCGATGTATGGGAACATACTACGCTAAATTTAAAGAGGCGAATCCAGAAATGATATGGCTTATGGATCCTGTTATGGGTGACGAAGGACAATTATATGTTAGTGAGGATGTTATACCAGAATATAGAAAGCTGGCTTTGTCTCCAAAACAGCTAGTCGATATAATAACTCCGAATCAATTTGAGCTGGAGATACTTTATGGGGGGGAAATCAAGACTAAAGAACATTTGAAGAAGGCCTTAAAGAAATTACACCAAACTATCCCAGTGATCATTGTCACATCCTGTGACTGTAAGATGTTTGATGACAAAGATTTTATTTATTGCGTAGCTTCAATGGAGGGTAAAACCCCCATTGTTTACAGAGTGCCGTTTATTGATTCGTATTTCACTGGGGTTGGTGATTTGTTTTCTGCTTTGTTATTGGATCGAGTGTATAAGATCTTATCGAACCCTACAACAACATTAAAATTTGAAGACCAAGTCAATAATGTTCTTAATGTTATTCAGAAGGTTTTGAAAATTACTAGGAGCTATGCTTCAGGAAAAATGAAAGCAAAAATGGGTTCCGCCTTGGAAATGAAAGAAATGGAATTGCGTCTTATTGAATCAAGAGATATATATGAAACAATCAACATTCATCAAACAGATTATATTTACGCAAGGTTGTGATGAAACTTTATAGAGTCATATTTTCACCAAAGAAAATTAATGTTGACATTTGTAAAATAGTGAATAGTTTTTTATGTTCAAATGCATACATCCCTTGCGGGTAGTTTCTTTTGGTTTAACCTGACTTCCACCTTTGGCTATTCTTTTTATACCGCCAAAAGACTATAAAAATGATACATATCGTTGAAAGGATATATGGTTTACGCTTACTATTTCGTTTGATGTAAGCAATATTTCTGAAATTTTAAACGAAAATATTATCTTTTTTATTATCTTGTGTTATTTATTTTCTCTCCCGTTCTTAGTTTCAGGATTGTCACTGTTCTTGTATAACTGTTCAAAAAGTTTCATCGATGAAGTTCGCAAATTGTCAATTTTTGTTCCAACATCGTCATCATTAACCTCATCTCCAGCTTGAATCCGAGAAACCAATTCCCTTAAGGATGAAATTTGATCTTTTAGTCTTTGAGAATCAGTTTTATCTAGCTTACCTTCGAATTCCTTAATGGAATTTTCTGTGTCATTAGCTAGCTGGTCAGCTTTGTTAGCGGTTTCGATGGCATTCCTTCTGGCTCTATCCTGATTTTTATATCTTTCCGCTTCATTAACCATTCGATCAATCTCCGTATCAGATAGCCCAGACGCTCCGGCAACAGTGATGGAAGAGTCTTTGTGGCTGGCGAGATCTTTTGCTGAAACGTTGATGATGCCGTTCGCATCGATATCAAAAGTGACTTCAATTTGTGGGATACCTTTTGGAGCTGGAGGAATGCCCGCAAGAGTAAAATTACCTATTAATTTGTTATCCTTGACTAACTCCCTCTCACCTTGGAAAACTTTAACTTCCACCGATGTTTGACCTGATGCCGCAGTTGAAAAAATTTGAGATTTCTTATTGGGAATTGTAGAATTTCTTGGGATTAATTTTGTAAAAACTCCTCCTAAAGTTTCAATACCCAATGATAGGGGAGTGACATCTAGCAACAAAACATCGGTAACTTCACCAGACAAGACCGCAGCCTGTATAGCGGCCCCTAAAGCGACTGCTTCATCAGGGTTAACAGCTTTTGATGCATCCTTACCGAATAATTTCTTTACAGTATCTGCAACCTTGGGCATCCTTGACATACCACCAACTAATAAAACATCCGATATATCTGAGGCGGTAATTCTTGCGTCTTTCAGTGCTTTTTTGACAGGATCAACCGTTCTATCAATCAATGGGGCGGTTATATTCTCAAGCTGAACCCTAGAAAAGGGCATACGAATATGCTTTGGGCCTGCAGCATCAGCAGTTATGAAAGGCAAGTTTATTTCTGTAGAGAGTGTAGAAGACAGTTCGATTTTAGCCTTTTCAGCGGCTTCTCTTATTCTTTGGACAGCCATACGGTCATTACTCAAATCGATACCGGTTTCTTTCTTGAAATGAGAAATAATTTCTTGCAACAAATAAATGTCAAAATCTTCGCCACCCAAATGGGTGTCACCATTGGTAGATTTAACCTCAAAGATACCGTTATCGATGTCCAGGATTGAAATATCGAAAGTACCACCGCCCAAGTCGAAAACAGCAATGACTTTTGGCTCTGATTTATCTAGACCGTAAGCTAGGGCAGCAGCTGTTGGTTCGTTGACAACACGTAATACATTAAGCCCAATAATTTGTCCTGCGTCTTTAGTAGCTTGTCTTTGGGCATCATTGAAGTAAGCAGGAACGGTGACAACAGCATTTTTGACGCTCTTCGCTAAGTAAGCCTCCGCTGTTTCCTTCATTTTATTTAAGATAAAACCTCCTATTTGGGCGGGGGAGTACGTTCTGTTTCTAGCCTCTACCCAGGCATCTCCATTAGAATGCTTGACGATTTTGAAAGGAACCTGATTAATATCTCTTTGGACTTCAGCGTCCTCGAAACGGCGGCCGATTAAACGCTTAGTAGCAAACAAAGTGTTTTCTGAGTTTATGACGGATTGTCGTTTGGCTGGCTCACCAACTAAACGTTCTCCGTCTTTAGTGAAAGCCACTACAGACGGAGTAGTTCTTGAGCCTTCTGCATTTTCGATAATTCTCGGAACTTTACCTTCCATAATAGCTACCGCAGAATTGGTAGTACCTAAATCAATACCGATAACTGCATCTGGAATTTTGGTTGACTGGAAACGGGTCAGAATACGAAGTATATTATGTGCTTTAAAGGCTTTCCATGATGGTAACATGTTACTTGAATTTAAGTTCTTAATTATGACCAGTGAAATAGTTACAAATGCTCTTCGGTAAAAAAATCAATAGGGTATCAATTAATCGCCATGATTTTGAAGTTTGCTAATCTTAGTTAAATAATCATTTTTGAGATTTGTTCTTTTTTTGATGTTCTACGTCTGACCCTTTAAAGGGTGCTGCAATTTGACTTAGCATCTCCCCTGCAAAAATCAAAGTAAAAATTTAAGACCCGATTAAACTATTCCTGTGCTAAACCACTCAGTTGGAAAATAAATTGTGTAACTAGTCCAAGTCAAGATCTTTGACAGACCGTGTTCAAAGAATCTCGTGGTTGTTCTGTTTTCTTAATTTTTGTTAACCACCTGTAGCTTTACTAGAGTGCATTTAAGCGGGACTTGTTGACTGGTATTTCATATCATAATAAGGCACGGTTAAATTGGCCTAGTAATGAATTTACTATAGCAGTATGTTTAATTATATTGCTTTCCCAATTTATATGTTTACTTTTTTTAGGCGCAGAGACCTGCTTAGGCGATATGTATCGTAAAAACATAACCGTAACGCTAGCAACAAAATATAAACTTGAAGCTATTATAATTTTCGTATACTTAGAAGCTGTTTTACAAATAATACAGCACTTTCATAAACTTAACAATACACCCATTAAAAAAGATCTATATGAATGGGTAATATAAGTATATAAATACAAAAAGGGGTACTACATAAAAGATTTATCATTTAGAGGCAATCTTGACCTGTTGCACAGAAATGTCTGATGGTTTGTCGTCCATGAAGAAAAACTTGAAAAAATGCTCGACACCCCAACTACCAAAGAAATCGAGCAATAATGTTAGGGTCAACTTAATCTTAAAGTCATCAGTCATTGGCACAAACTTCATGGCTTCGTTTAGCTCAGGTAAAAATTCAGTAGCACTTGCAAGTGCCAAACCTGTCACACCCAATAAACCATAATACATACCTTTGTTACTCCTAATGTTTTCTCTGAATGGCTCACCTTGATAATTGACAGCAAATGTAGAGACTTGTTGTACCAACTGAATGATGAAAATACCCGTATTCAATAATGATGGAGCAAATTCCTTTTCAAGATCAACTTGTGGCTCTCTGGGTTCCAATTTATAAATCTCTGTAGTGATGTAAACTAAAGTGGCAATATGAACGGCAAATTGAGACAAAATAGATCCCATAATGTAAACATTGAAAATTCCGGACTGTGGCCTTTGCTTGGATAGTTTTTCTAAAGGTTTACCACGGGAAATACTCAAGAAACAAACCGATAGTAACAAACCGGAGACAGTGGCTTGACCATCACCAAATTTGACACCAGCCATGTAAATGATGGACAAAGAGTAGGCACTGATTAAACAATTCAAGGCCAAGATTTTGTACATTTGAATTGTGTTAACTAAAGCACAACGGCCTTGACGTATAATGTTAGTAACAGCAGAAACATTGGCCAGTTTCGAGGTAAAAGGGGCAGCGCAAGATGCATCTCCTAACTTTAGAGCTGGTGCTTCATCACCTTGGGCATCACCAGCAGAGTTCAACAACAAAGAAGCTAAGTCAGCAGGTTTTTTTTCCGATAGTCCATTTGGTTTGATGACTTCAACAGGTTTGGAATTTGCTTCTTCAACTGCTTTTCTGATTTCTGGCGTAATGACGGTACCTTTGCTTTCTAAAGCTTTCAGATAATGAGGATTTTTTGGACCAGGTGGGAATAAGTGTGCAATCGGTTCAGGAACAGGTGGCTGTGGTTGATTCCATCTAGCCATAAATTCAGTTTGCTTTATATACATCATTTTCATACCTTCCAATCTGCGTTGTTCACCCAATTTTTTCAAACCTTCTTCGGTACCATTCAACAATGCAATACCAACATGAGCTTGTTTCAAAGCACCAACATCATTAGTACCATCACCGCACATTAAAGTTTGATATCCCATATCCTTTAGTGTATTCAGCAAGAACTCCTTTTGGGATGGTGAAACACGTGCGTAAACCCAGGTGTGACGTAATAGATCCCTTAATTGAGAATGCCCTTCCAAGGCATTCAAAGCATATCCAGTAACAGCAATATCATATCTATCAAATAATTTAGAATGATCAAAAGTGTCTTTTGATGGATCAAATGGGATGGAAACTGTCTCTTCAACATCACGGAACAGCAACTGATTGTCGTCAGATTTACCTGCTCTGTCTAAGATTAAAGTTTCGCCAAAAACTATGCCAACTTCTTTAGCCACATGAACAGCAGTTAATGGATTATCACCAGTAATCATAATAGAACGATGGGAGGATTCATTTAACATTTTAATGGTTTCAATAGCGTCATCCTTCAGAGGACAATGGAAAATCAAAAACCCATTAAAGGTTAATTCAGATTCAACATCATCACGGTTTAGATCATCAATTTTAGACTGAGACATTTTTGGCAACGACTTAGAAGCCAAAGCCAAAACTCTTGAACCAGAGCGTGTAAAGGATTTATAGATTTCGTCATAATTCTTGGGAATGTCAGAAAGCCTTTCACGAATCGTTTCAGGTGCACCTTTGACAGCAGCAAACAAGGCATCGTTGTGAGAAGCAATAGAAGCAGACCTTTTTAAAGCAGAAGAAAATTGAAATCTACGGATAATATCCAATTTTCCGGTGCCCTCTCTATAGTTACTGTTTTTTCTTTCGACAGCCCAACCAACAGCCTTTAAGGTCGCCTTTTCCATTGGGTCACCAACAATATCACCATCTTCCAATTTAACTAAAGCGTGAGCAGCACCAATGACAAGAATTGTACTTTCTGGTGCTTCGGCAGCGCTGTACAAGTGACGAATGTTTTCGGAGTCCGCAGAGATACCAGCTAGACCTTCAAATACAAGATCTTCGCCGGTCAAAGTACCAGTTTTATCAAAACAACAAACATCAATTCTACCAGCAAATGGAATTCTAAATGGTTCAGTACAATAGACATAGAACTTGGCAAGGGCAGCCAGAGAACTGTTGACAGCCATGGTCAATTCCATTGGTAACTCAGGAGGAACAACAGATGTAATAATTAATATACAGTCCAAGATCAATTTGGATTGAATTCTACCCATTTTTGTACCCTCAACCCAAACGTACCAGGATGCAATAACAGCGAAAATCAACAAGAAAAGAATGAACATCAACGCTTCCTTATTATCGACGGAAACACGTTCAGCGGAGTAAATCATAACTCGAACTAAAGAACCCTGAGATGTTTCAAAGCCAGTTTTGGTGACGATGGCTAAGGCACCTCCATCAGGTGGAGGAGGGATATCTGATTTATGTTCAGGAGGTGTTACTTGTAATGCCTTTGTACCACCATGTAACACAGCAATCTTGTCAACACCGTCCAGTTGTAAATTATCTTCACTAGGACGTAATTTAATGGATTCCTTTAACAAGGGAGTAGATTCACCTGAAAGCATTGCTTCATTAACAATAGCGGAGCCATCGAGCAAGATCAAATCGCAAGGAATTGCGCTCTCCTCGGCGGTTCTTGTTATAGACACTAAATCCATAGGTAACAATTCATTGGTTTGCAATGCTACCCATTTTTTGTTTCTAAACACGTTAATGGTATAAGGTTTGATACCCATAGTTCTAAATTCCTTCAAGGCAGTTAATCTTTGAAATACTGCAGCTGCCTCCATGGAGATAATCATGAATAAGTTAAACAAAGAATAATACCAGAACTCATCCAATAGCCATAAGGCAACACAGAAAACTTGGAAAACAAACAATGGCGCAACAGCGTGCTCTTTGAATAACTCCATAAATGTTGGAATAGGAATATCAAAACTATTCTCACCATATAGTCTCTTCAAATGAGTTAGGTCACCGGAATGGCCCTTACATTTTTGGAAATCACCGATCTTTGAAGATTCATCAACAAGGAACTTTGGTGAAGAAAATACCTGCTCATTTTCATGCCACAAGAATCTTTTCTTTTGAAATTGGAAAAAAGTCTGCAAAGAGCCCGCTTCAGTTACTCTCTGAATTTCAACGATACCATCAGAACCATTATTTGGAGTGGTGTAGATGAGAATGTGAGTAGCTTCATTGACATTTTTAGTAGTACTGTAGTTGAATTTCGCCTTGATCTTGACATTCCAAGCAGGCATTAACATGACTAGGATGTTCAAGGATACCAATGTCCCCAAGTAGACAAAAGTCCACTCAGGTCCTTTGATGTAACGATCATATTGCTGGAAATATAGTTGGGCAAAGGTAGCGTATAACGGGAAAAACGGTAATACGTACGGCTTTGCTATTAATGACTTTGGTACCAGCAATGTCGAGTCCCTAACAATAGGACTGCTCACAAATGATTTCTTTGTCATTTACCGATTCCTATGTTTCTGTAGGTCTGATATGTCAACTATGTCTAGAGCTAAAAGCTTGCTAAAGCTTCATGTTATATGGTGGAAGAGACATTGCCACTTGGCTTTATTCAGAACACGCGAAGAGGAAGAGAAACGCGTAACGTATGGCGTGACAAGAAGCCACGAATGAGCAAGTAAGATAAGCCAAAGTATCACACATATTCATTAACAGAAGATATAGTGCCCCATAACTGCTTACAACACATTCAAACAAAAGAAGGAAATAAGCGTTTTAATACATAATTCTTTAATACACGAATAACAATTAATGAACTAAATAATCTGGAAATGAACTGAAAATTATGAATGACAAAAAGAAAAAAAGCCAAGAATGGAAGTCTTTTAGTAAACATTCCTGTGACATCAGACTCTCCAAACTTTATCGTCAGCAACCATTAAGTTATTTCTGTCCGACATGATCTTCAAACCTGCTAAATATTCTTGAGCGGAGAATTTTTCCTCCTCCGGTAGTTCTTCGTTGATTCTTTCGAACAAAGAGGCCACAGGATAGGATTCTTCTTCAAATATTTCTGTTTGCATCAGACGCGCAATAATACCTGAGATTAAAGACAATCTACCAGTAGAAATGGTACCAGGCTCCACATTGTCAAAAGAAATAACTGACTGTTGTTGCTCATCATCCTGACCTGCAGAAGATACGTTAGGTAATCTTGGAGTACCGACCTCGGTAAGAGGTCCCGACGAACCTTCCTCAGGTGCGTGAAGATGTTCTCTACGTCTTGGAGACACTCTCAACCCCAGTTGAAGCCTTCTTTGTAATTCAGCTTCCTCATCCGCAGGAAGCGGTGACATTATATCGTTATCGTCTTCACCAGCGTTCTGTTCGTCATCTTGAAAACGTAATATTCTGCGTGCTGACGATGGCGTGGCATTAACGGAAGATGCCGTTGACCTTCTTGGAGTAGATTTGATTGGGGATCCAGAGTTGCTTGCTGGTTGTCTGACTCTTTGTCTTTTTTTCGGTGATTTCTGTGGAGACCTCTTCGACAAAGCTTCTTCGTATTCACTTTCCTCTTCATCGATATCATTGCCGATATCCTCACCCAATAGTGCAAACCTTAGTAGATTGGCAGCCACTTTAGCATCCACCTTGTTGACTGTTTTGGATAACCTGACTTTGGCGTGAGCTGTGGCTAATCTGATCAAAGTCTCCAAAGTTCTTGCAGTAATGGGCGATTTTTTGGTATTATCATCGTTTCTTAAATCAGTATAATTTTTCACAATAACATTGATGGCTTCTTGTGTTAACTGTGGAATAACCCTTTCCTTGGCATATTGAACGTACTTTCTTAAGAATGGGATGGTGACTAGCTTTGGAATTTCTGTACCGTTATAGTTACCTTTGTTTTTTGCTAACTTAGCACCTGCTTGTAATAAGGGGTTGAACTTTTCGAAGACATGGTCTTCATCATCTTCTCCTTCATTTTCTACACCAGCCCCGGAGTTGGAATGCTCTTCAGGATTTATATCTGCATCCTCCCCAACGGCTAATGATAAATTCAAACGCTCTCTCACAGGTTCACCCTCTAAATAACCTGGAGGCAAATATCTGTGTGTTCTTAAGACATGCTCACTAATGGATCTATCTCTGATTTCATTAATATCGTCTGTTACAACAAATAGTAAATCAAAACGAGACAACAGCGAGTCCGGTAGGGCAATGTTTTGGTGTGGATCTCTATTGACATCGTACTGCCCAAAAACGGGATTTGCGGCAGCAATAACACTACAACGAGCATTTAATGTTGTGTGAATACCTGCTTTGGCAATCGTCACCGTTTGTTGTTCCATTACTTCATGAATGGCGACTCTATCCACATCTGTCATCTTATCAAATTCATCAATACATACAACCCCGCGGTCAGCAAGAACCATGGCACCAGCCTCTAGTCTTCTTTCACCTGTTTCTCTATCAGTAGTGACCGCTGCGGTCAAACCGACACCGGAAGAACCTCTACCAGTAGTAGCAATTGCCAGTGATGCTGTATTCAACACAAACCTTAGCAATTGGGACTTGGCAGTGGATGGATCACCCACCATTAGGATATTGATGTCACCTCTTAAATGCGAGCCATTTTCTAAATTTTTCTCCACACCTCCCATGAGCATCAATAAAATGGCTTTCTTTATATGGTCATGTCCATAAATAGAAGGCGCTAAAGATTGAGACAAGATATCGAAAATGTCCTTTTTTTTGGATAGTTTATTGATATTTCTTATATCGAAATCTGTCAACATTTGTCTCGCAGCGACACCCGTGGATCTGGCGTGGAGAGGATACACCGTATTACCTAGGATCAGAGTTTTGAACCCGATCAATGTATTAGAGTTGGACTGGTTCATGCCACCAGCACCAAGCGACTTGAATACCCCGACAACGTTAATTCTGTCACCTGGCTTGGTCTTGTCCACAAGGTCGTCATCGAGAATGACGTCAATGGACCTGGGAAGTTGGCCAGCGGGGGCCATTTCGGGCATTTCTTGCACAGTGATACGCTGATGGTCTATGAACGTACTATACCCATATTCGGTGGTTAGTTTGTTACCTTCAGTGTCCTCCGTTGGATAGATGGCAGGCGTTGGGATGCGGGTGGTGAGAGTTGTAGTAGCATCTGTATAATCTCTGTAATGGAATCTACCGGTCTTTGCCGCGTAGTGGACAGATCTGATAAGCTTTGGCCTGACCAACGAAGTCTTAGTTACGATACCCTCAACAGAGACCAGTTTGTTTAAATGTTGTGCCGTTAGAGTACGAGGAGACAATGCGTGTGCACCAAATGAGCCTTTGAACGAAAGCTTCCAAGGATGGCGAGACGATACTGCAGAGGCATTGGGATGTGGAACATCGTCCATGGAATCTGCTAGGTCAGTGAGCGCCTTTTCGGCAGGCGGGATGAAGTATGCTGGTTCGACTAAAATGCCCGACCAGAACGACCTGTCGAATTCTCTCAAGTCATCAAGCGAGATGATAATCCTGTGAGGGAGTATATTCAATGAGGTGGACGATGCTGCTTTCTTTTCCTTTTCAAGATCATCACCGTCGTCATCACCTAGCAAATCTCGTTCGTCTGCGTCATCTTGATCATCGTTGTAGTTGGCCGCGTTATTGCTGTTGTAAACTTGTATGGACCTTACAGAGTCTCTGTATGAGGTGAAAGTATCTAAAAACTCTTGAAATCTGCGCACTCTGTCACCAAACACAGCGTCTGGAGCGAAAAAAGTAGTAGCGTCTCCATCAAATCCCGTTGAGCCTTCCATAATTGACGTTTGTATCTTTTTGGTGCGCTTATAGTGGAGTTCAATACGAGCAGTAGGATGAAAATGCTTCAAGGAAAAGAGCGTAGGCCTTTTCAACTTGAAAGAAGATTAAGAACCTATCTTTCGAGTTTTGACCAAATTTTTCTTTTTTTTCCTAAAACACGAGTTTTTACCCATTTAGGAAAAGTAATTGTTTCTTCTACCGCCTCGATCTGACGAACAAGGGAAATTGAAAAAAAAGAGAAAAATAACGACAACTGCAGGACTCGAACCTGCGCGGGCAAAGCCCAAAAGATTTCTAATCTTTCGCCTTAACCACTCGGCCAAGTTGCCATAAATCATTGAAAATTCTGTTTCCCACATAGGTCAAAACTAATATTTCCCTTGGCCTGCTCTTCAACCTCCCCCGTTCTGAGAGTTCCCTTTTTTTTTTTTTTTTTTTTTTTTTTTTGAGGGGGAAGCGCCGGATTTGCCACCGACCGGCTGCTTGCAGCCGGTAGATATGCGCACATGAAAATCATCCTCCCCAATGAATTACACTGCCTGCATAAGGAAAAAGAAAAGTGTGAAATACGAATAAAAACAAAGTATATTATTGCTATATAGATGATAAATAACAAAATAAATAGAAAATAAAAAAAAGGATTTATTTGTGTATGCTTTAGGAGAACGAAAAAAAAATTGCAAAGAAAAAAACCCGGTTCAGCGAAGAGTACATGATGTGATGGAAGGGGCGTCGGAGTTTTTTTTTCTTTTTTCATTTATATCCCATGCCATGATGTTAACCGGTTTAATCGGTTCTAGCAGCTTCCTTGAAGGAGATGGCGGCTTCTTCACCCATAGCGGAGATGATGGTAACCATCAAGTCCTTACCTTCATCAAAAGCAGTTTGCAAACTGTCACCCAATTCACCTTCTGGAGCCTTGACATCATCCTTAGTGTCACCGTCCATGTTCATCAAAGACAAGAAACCGTCATCAATGTCCAACAATTGGTATTCGTTTCTCTTGACAACTGGAACTTCCATGTTGTGAGTAGATGGAGACAAATCTTCCAACTTCTTACCAGTGAAGATATCAATGGCAACCAAATGGACTTTAGCGTGACCGTGCTTACCAGTCTTAGAAGTGGACATGTCGACAATCTTACATGGTCTACTCTTGATGACAACGAAACCGTTCTTTCTCAAGGCAGAACATTGCATTGGGTAGGTGGCGGAGGAACCAGCGTCAGCAGTTTCAAAGGTATGTTCTTCGTCAGACATTGTATATATGAGTTGGTATTTGTGTGTGTTTGGGAGTCTATGAGTAATTGGCTACAGAAGTAGAATCGTTAGAAAGAAGGAAAGGAAGCAATTGATAGAAGGAGAGGAATTTAGGAAATGAGGGATTCCAATGTCAAGATATGGCAAAAACCTTGTGCATTATATAATCGTGGAACACGACGATCAACGCGGCCAAAAGCCGATCGACGACGACGACGAAAAAAATTTTTATTACCACTGTTCCTTCACCTTCGAAACTTTTTTTCGGGCGACGGCGTTTCTTTTAGCTCCTGCGGTATGTGCGGTGCGGGAGGTCCCTTGTCGCCTCACACGGACCCGATATAACGCTACGGAATACATCGAGGGGTATGGGTGGATGATATCACTGCAGCAAGGTCTGGGTGTTGCAGAATTTTACCGGCCTTGGCCCCTCAGCGTCCAGCTACAGCGTTATACTACTCCAAGTCGCCGTTCCCGTTTTGCTGTTCTCACCCCTCAGAGAAAATGCCACCAGAACGAAGCCAATGGTCAGGACTTATCGTTACTTATACTGTTGAGCCGGATATATCCGCTGTGCTCTAATACCAGCCAAACGAGAAGGGTAGCGGCAAGAAAGGGTAAACTTTCATGATGAAGTTAGCTAGTTCCTTTTACGATTGCTACTATCTCGTTCAACTTGGCCTGCGCTGTTGATGAAAATAGCAGTGACTGCAGAGAATAGAAATGAACCGGGCTCATCTGGTCTAGTTGCCTTCTTTTTTTTATTTTTTTTCATTTTCCTTTTCTTTTCTTTTCTTTTCTTGTCTCACTATGTTGGTTTAATCAATTCGTAATCCCTTTACCAACGCATTGTGTTCAATTTTCCTCTTGTGTGGGGTCGCCCGCCTTGTCTCATCGTGAAAAAATTGCGTAAGATGAAATCATGAAAACATGAAATAAAAAAAATAAATAAAAATAACTACACGATTCAAAAACGCCAAGATCTGTTAGTAGAGACAGCAAGCATTGCAAAACCATTCATCACTCAGTTGCTAGGCGAGTGTTGGTGCGATTTACCCTCATCATCTTTTTTTCGCTCCATTAAACAGTTCCTTGTGGCTTTCATGCAAAGTGTACGTCCATAATGAAGTATAATAACAGAAAACTCTCGTTCAACCCTACCACAGTAAGTATCGCTGGAACGTTGCTTACGGTGTTCTTTCTCACAAGACTCGTGCTTTCGTTCTTCTCGATATCGCTATTCCAGCTGGTAACTTTCCAAGGAATCTTCAAGCCCTATGTTCCAGATTTTAAAAATACTCCCAGCGTAGAGTTCTACGACCTACGAAATTACCAAGGCAACAAAGATGGTTGGCAACAGGGTGACCGCATCTTGTTTTGCGTGCCACTGAGAGATGCTTCTGAGCATCTTCCCATGTTTTTTAACCATCTGAATACCATGACATATCCGCACAACCTGATTGATCTGTCGTTTTTGGTGAGTGACTCTTCGGATAACACCATGGGCGTGTTACTATCCAATCTACAGATGGCGCAATCGCAACAAGACAAGTCCAAAAGGTTTGGTAACATCGAAATCTATGAGAAGGACTTCGGCCAAATCATTGGTCAGTCCTTTTCTGATCGTCACGGGTTTGGCGCCCAGGGCCCCAGAAGAAAGCTGATGGCCAGGGCTCGTAATTGGCTTGGGTCCGTGGCCCTGAAACCATACCACTCCTGGGTTTACTGGAGAGACGTGGATGTCGAAACCATCCCCACTACCATCATGGAGGATCTAATGCATCACGACAAGGACGTCATTGTCCCCAACGTCTGGAGACCTTTACCAGACTGGCTGGGAAACATTCAACCCTACGATTTAAATTCATGGAAGGAATCAGAAGGGGGTCTTCAATTGGCGGATTCCCTAGACGAAGATGCTGTCATTGTGGAAGGGTACCCAGAGTACGCCACTTGGAGACCTCACCTGGCATACATGAGAGATCCAAACGGTAATCCAGAAGACGAAATGGAATTGGACGGTATTGGAGGGGTCTCGATTCTCGCGAAAGCTAAAGTGTTCAGAACAGGCTCACACTTTCCTGCATTCTCCTTTGAAAAGCACGCAGAGACAGAAGCATTCGGTAGACTCTCCCGCAGGATGAATTACAATGTCATCGGCTTGCCCCATTATGTCATCTGGCACATCTACGAACCTTCCAGTGACGACTTAAAGCACATGGCTTGGATGGCTGAAGAGGAGAAGCGGAAACTAGAAGAAGAGAGAATTCGCGAATTTTACAACAAGATCTGGGAGATTGGATTTGAAGATGTCAGAGACGAATGGAACGAAGAAAGAGATTCAATATTAAAAAACATTGACTCCACTTTGAACAATAAAGTCACTGTAGACTGGTCTGAAGAGGGAGATGGCTCGGAGCTGGTGGACTCAAAGGGTGACTTTGTCTCACCAAACAACCAACAACAACAACAGCAACAACAACAACAACAGCAGCAGCAGCAACAACAACAGCAACAACAGCTCGACGGCAACCTGCAGGGGAAACCTCTTGATGACAACGACAAGAACAAGAAAAAACATCCTAAAGAAGTTCCATTAGACTTCGACCCTGATAGAAACTAGGCTCGGTTTTTTAGTGACCTACATATGAAGTACGAATTCATATAGTTGTACATATATACCGATAATAATATCAAACCTCCATTCTTTGGTCTTTAACTTTTCTTTGAGTGAATTACAATACTATTGATATATCAATCACTATACACGGCTCGGTGGCGAAATTGAAATTTTTTTCTTTTCTTCTCTTTCATTATGGCTAGGCAAGAAATAGCGACAGCAAAACTTAAGAAAAAATGATAGAACAAGGTCCCATCCAGTATTGACTAGCAGCTAAAGCTAGAAGGTACACTTAGGTTTTTCTCCCTGTTTTTAAGTTTGAACCATTGATAAGGCCGTTCGCAGACAAGCTTGCTACCATCCAATTTTCCTTCCTCTAAAGATTTAATAAAGGCATCTAACTCCACCTTTTAATCACAGATCACACAAAGACAACATACAATAGAAAAATGGTTAGCTTAACCTTTAAAAATTTCAAGAAGGAAAAAGTTCCTTTAGATCTGGAACCTTCAAACACAATTTTAGAGACCAAGACCAAGCTTGCTCAATCCATTTCTTGTGAAGAATCTCAAATAAAACTGATCTACTCGGGTAAAGTGCTACAAGATTCCAAAACCGTATCGGAATGCGGGCTAAAAGATGGGGACCAAGTTGTCTTCATGGTTTCTCAAAAAAAGTCCACGAAGACCAAAGTAACAGAACCTCCAATTGCTCCTGAGAGCGCCACTACCCCCGGAAGAGAAAATTCTACAGAAGCATCCCCCAGTACGGATGCTTCTGCAGCTCCTGCTGCCACTGCTCCCGAAGGCTCACAACCGCAAGAAGAACAAACCGCCACTACAGAACGTACTGAATCTGCCTCTACACCGGGATTCGTGGTGGGAACCGAGAGGAACGAGACCATCGAGAGAATCATGGAAATGGGCTACCAAAGAGAGGAAGTCGAACGAGCCTTGAGAGCAGCCTTTAATAATCCAGATAGAGCGGTGGAATATCTACTGATGGGTATTCCAGAAAATCTGCGTCAACCGGAACCACAGCAACAAACAGCCGCCGCAGCGGAACAACCATCGACAGCCGCCACCACTGCGGAACAACCGGCTGAAGACGACTTATTTGCACAAGCTGCCCAAGGCGGTAATGCTTCATCCGGTGCGCTTGGCACAACTGGAGGAGCTACAGATGCTGCGCAAGGTGGACCTCCAGGTTCCATTGGCCTCACTGTAGAAGATTTACTATCGTTGAGACAGGTCGTTTCAGGTAACCCAGAAGCTTTAGCCCCATTGTTGGAAAACATAAGTGCTAGATATCCTCAATTACGTGAACATATCATGGCAAATCCAGAAGTGTTTGTGTCCATGTTGCTAGAAGCCGTGGGTGACAATATGCAAGATGTTATGGAAGGTGCGGATGATATGGTGGAAGGAGAGGATATAGAAGTTACAGGAGAGGCTGCTGCTGCAGGACTGGGACAAGGTGAAGGTGAAGGTTCTTTCCAAGTTGACTATACCCCCGAAGACGATCAAGCTATTTCGCGCCTCTGTGAATTGGGCTTTGAAAGAGATCTTGTTATCCAGGTGTATTTTGCGTGCGATAAAAACGAAGAAGCTGCAGCAAATATTCTATTCAGCGATCATGCCGACTGAGATTGTAGTAATGTTATGGCTTGAAGTATCTTCACTTATTCTCGACAATGCTGCATGATTTTTGAGCCAAGGGTAAAAAAAAGCTTACGTAGAAATCAATAACGTATGTGTATTTATATATGCTAGAAGGGAAAGAAAAGAAAACAGAGAGATGGTAATATTAATCTCAATAATAATAATAATAATAATAACAACAACAAATAACGATTATACTGCTTTTAGCGCATATATACAGTTTTGTTAAAGAGTTTCAAAATCCTTGTATACCTGGTACTTTTGCCCATCGGGGACAGGTGCATTACCAGGTCGGGAAGCTAACCCAGTAGCTATTCCAACACCGGCCGCTGCGTCCAATTCCAATGGATTATCGCTCAAGAACAGTACCTCGCTAGCCTTCGCACCGATATCCCGCAAGATGTTGGCGTAAGACTGTGTTTCGGTTTTCTTTCCAGAAGTGTTGATGTCGAAATAACCATCTATATAAGAATTCAAATCCAACGAATCATGCGCAGGCGCGTTGGGATCCTGAACATACCCGAACAGCAATTTCTGTGCCTTTACAGATCCACTAGAGTAGATAAACACACGCTTCTTCCTCTTGATAAAGTCAATAGCATCTGCATAAACGGGCGCCTTAATCTGCCCAGACTCGTATCCCTGAGCCCAGATGTAGCCTTGCAACTGTTTCAAGATTGGATCCTTCACATCCTTGGCTACCAACTCCAAAATATGCGCCTGCAACTGCTCCTTATCGTCGATGTGAAACTGCGACAGAATGTTGGAAACCGGGGAGTCCCTTGTATCCTGTTGAACCAATTGCGGCACTTTCTTCGTGAAATAAGGGGATAAAGTCTCCTTCACGAACGAGATCGGGCATACTGTCCCTTCAATATCAAGCAAATAAGTCGAGTAATTGTCTCCCATTTTTGGTATACGAGCTAGCAGGACGTTTTGCACAATGACCATTCCTTATTCATCCCACTCACCACCGTCATCGTTGGTATTATTATTATCATTCCGCTTGAAGAAAAAGAAACGAAAAAAGAAATGGATCAGCAGCCGGGTTATAGCGCCCCTTATTGTATTATTTTCCTTCGTGCCTTCTCTGAGAAGGGTCTGCAGTCCCCCGCCGAGGGGTCTTTTCCCACCTTCTCAAAGCTAATAGCGATAATAGCGAGGGCATTTATTCAAGTTCCAACTACTGTAAGTGGCCGCAAGGGGCAAAGACAAAGGCACACAACATATATATATATATCGTGGTGTGAAGCTCGAGAAGATTAGATCAGAATAGCTCTCTTTTTGTTAAAGTTGAAACAAAATCAAAGACTTATACAAGAAGATCACATACAAGCATTTATTCACATTACTTTAAGTAAACTTCAGTAAACTACATTACATCATAAACAAAACATGGCTAAAGAAAGTACGGGATTCAAACCAGGCTCTGCAAAAAAGGGTGCTACATTGTTTAAAACGAGGTGTCAGCAGTGTCATACAATAGAAGAGGGTGGTCCTAACAAAGTTGGACCTAATTTACATGGTATTTTTGGTAGACATTCAGGTCAGGTAAAGGGTTATTCTTACACAGATGCAAACATCAACAAGAACGTCAAATGGGATGAGGATAGTATGTCCGAGTACTTGACGAACCCAAAGAAATATATTCCTGGTACCAAGATGGCGTTTGCCGGGTTGAAGAAGGAAAAGGACAGAAACGATTTAATTACTTATATGACAAAAGCTGCCAAATAGGCTATGTCGCCGGACGAGATATTTATTATTTTTATTATTCTAGTTTTTTACAGTTATTTATTAATTAATTATTTTTATATGCATGCAAATAGAAAGTCTATATTTAAGTTCTTTTATTTATTAATACTTTTTTTTTTGAGAGTCCTGTGTAGCCTATTTGTTCTTAGATGCAGATCCTCCTATAAAACATAACCTAGGATGACACATAAAACAGTCAAATGCCAGTTTGCCGCTACGTTAGCACCTGCGTTATTACCGCTCATTGAGCTTGTACTGCTGGAGGCGCTTCCGCTTACAGAAGATGTTGTTTGAGTTTGGGAAGTGACAGAAGAGGATACGGAGGATACGACCTTATCTCCGTTCTTAGTAGCAGTAGAGGAAGAAGAAGAAGAAGAAGAAGAAGATGATGATGATGAAGCGGTGGAACTAGTCTTACTACTCTTCTTAGTTGAACTGCTGTGATCGGATGACGTTTTGGAGGAAGAGGTTGCAGTTGAGGAAGAACTCTTTTGGGTGGAAGATGTGGTAGCTCCCTTATGTGGGTCCAAGCCAGATCCCTCATCACTGTCCATCGTGACCTCATCATCGGTAATAGCAATGTCTTTGGCCAAAAATTCACTGGACGAAGTATACACATAAGCAGAAGTACCATTCTTCTTGGTATCGCTTGGTGGATCATAACATGTGATATTAACTTCATTGACAATAGCATAATAATATCCTGGGTTGCTGATATCCGCTGCGTCCCAATTAATTTCACCACCAGACCATGCAATGGTTCCTGGAGCGTTGGTAGAATTACCACCTGGCCAAATGGAAATATCCACCTTGGATGGGGTTTGTGGATATTGATATTTTTGGGTGGTGGCGTTATAAGTTTCGTTCTTGTACAAGGTTCTACCGACGACACCATCGATGGACCATGTTACATAATCTTCGTGCCAATCTAATTCGTAAGTATGGTAGTTTTCAAATGTATCAGTAGTGGAAATATTGGCAGAATTCGTGTAGTTCAAAACACTTTCCCAATAGAAATTCGTTTGAGCAGTTTCTAGATCAGCACCGACGAATTCGTAATCAAGTTCATCACCTGCGCCGGAATACAGAATGAACCCAGTGACCACACCAGCAAGATGTGACGTCTTTATTCTAGCACTGACCTTACCATACCAAACAGCCCTCGTGGAGGAAAGAACGGTACCACCACTGTTCTTGGGCATCGCCAAAATTAAACTTTCTTCATCATCATAATCCAAAACGTCACCAGTATACAACCAATCAGCCTCACTAACATTTCCTAAGAAAGTGTTAGCATTCCCCAACTTAGAGGAATAATCTTTGAATTTAGTGGATGAACTCTTGCAGATAGGTACAGGCATACATGAATCATGACTAAACGAATATCTTACATCACAGTTGTTCAGACAATATTGACCAGTACCACATTCACCATATTGTGAGCAACATGGTTTATCTTCGGGACATGCTTGAGTTGCATTGCAAAATGTAGCGGCCTCTACACGTACCACGAAGGAAAAAATACTGACTAAACAAATTAGCCAACTATTAACGATTGCCATTATTAATTATATAATTAGCTTATTTGCAGGACAATAAATAGAAGTTTTACAAAGGGAACAGGGTCCAACAGAAACCATAATCACCAGGAATGTTGTTCTTTTTATACCTCAGGCATGTTTTAAAAGCCTCTTCTACAGTTTTAATTTGGAAACTATCCACCTTGAAGATTCCCACTAAATCTTCGAAGGACGACGATTTTCTTCGAGGTTGAAAAAAGTTTTTCAAGAATTTTCGCGCTTCTTCCTAATCGGGAATTTATCTGTCATAATTATAATTCCCTATTTGGGAATTGGAACGAAATATATGCTACTATTTTAAAAATTATTCTGCACCATTCCGGAAATAACCTTCCGGTGACTGCAAGTTAGGCAACCTTATCATATGGTTAACTAGCATAATTACAAACGCGCATGAGGAAATTTAGCGAAACTACCTGCCAAATGCGGCGCTCTGGTTCAACTGTTTCATTTCTCCATTTTGTATAGCTCTACTGAATCTTCTTCGACACTGCAAACGACGCAAGAGCATTCTTGAAGTAAAAGAGGTAAATATAAAGCTGTTTACAGGCTCATCATCCATTATGAACCCTTGACTACGGAAACGCAGGGTGTGGGAAATCGTTAGATTGAAAAATGAGCCTGACGAGTCCGTTCAACAACTATTTCTGTTTCTGTTTCCGTTACGGATTTCCTCTCCTCATCTTGTGCATCTGAGCTTATGCATGAACTCTCGAGGGGATTATTTATGGTGTCGTTTCCATTTTTCGATGAGTCTAATCTATATTTTTCTTGATTTTTTGGCGAGAGAATATGTGCAAATGGCTTCTGCTCTTCGCGGTCATTCCAATTAAGATTTTTACTGATACTTTCAAAAAATTCACTGGCAGATGACTCGATAGTCGGTACCGAATAGGGGCTTGCAGTTATCACAACATAGTCACCCTGTTTCAATTCGACTCTATCTTTTCCGTCAAAATTCACCCACGACGTCCCTCTTGAGTTCATATCTACTCTAACTTTCAATTCCATGCTATCTGGTAAAATTATAGGCCTAAAGCTCAAAGTATGAGGACATATAGGCGTCACCGCTATGGCATTTACGCTTGGCGATATTAAAGAGCCTCCTGCACTCAATGAGTACGCCGTGGATCCCGTAGGCGTGGCAACAATCAATCCATCTCCCTGAACCTTAGTCATTAGTGAGTCGTTTCCATAGAGTTCTAATAGGGATAAACAAGGAGCTGGACCTCTATCTATGCTTACTTCGTTCAATACGTGATGTTCGGAGATGAAATCGATGTAACATATTTTTCTCCCAGTTGCGGCATCAATTTCTGGTTTATTTCTACGGTAGAGTTTGCATTGCAACCTCATTCGTAAATTAATACGAACCTCATCTGTTAAGATATGTTTCAATGTTTCTTTGAAATTTTGAAATTCAAAATTTGTTAGAAATCCTAATGATCCAAGGGCAAATGGAACAATCGGCGGAACATCTTTCGTGAATATAGATGAAGCAAAAAGGACAGTTCCATCACCCCCTAGTGTAATCATCAAGTCAAAGAATGAATCGTGTTTTTCAACAAATTCTTTTGACCAATACTTTACTCTGTTTTTACTGCAATTGCTGTCTTTGCAGAGGTCACCAACAGCAAACTGAGTTGACTTTTCAAAAATATCTTGTACATATACAGTCATTGAATGGAAATTGCGTAAGATCCATTCCACCACTTCTCTCATGAGAAATACAGTGGAAATATCATTAATATTGCAGATTATGATCAGGTTTTCAACCTGCAAGTCAACCTTAGCATTTATAATATCCTTTCTCAAACGCCTTACATCGTATGCAGTATCAACATAAAATGGGTATAAATTACTCGTGTCCTCACCGACAATTGTTTCGCTCGATAATCTTCTGACCCAGTTTTTTGCATCATGATAAGCGCACCTCATTAAGCCCGGTTCTTCGAAATTGCTTAATACCTTGCCTTCCGCTAAAACTTTAACTGATGTCATTCTGCCAATAGTATCCATAGTATCCATCTCAGCATCTCCCTTGGTACATGTCTCCGGGGAAGCGTTAATCAGTAATCTATCAGTTTTCATATTCTCTTTTAGTAAAAAATGTCACGTAAGCAGATTTATTGAGATTGCACTATTTCCATTTCCCTTTCACAACGCTATAGAAGGGAGATGAATACACTAACCTGATTGTAGGTTTATTTATATATATAATATCAATAGCTAGCAGTTTATTAAACGACCTGAAATGCAGTTTCTTCGATCACCAGATAAGTCCGATTACCCTTTTGTTTTCGCTTTTCTTGAGGACCGGTGTGATATCCACAATCACCCTAAAACTAAAACAAAGCCATATAGTCTTAAAACAACGGAACAATCCATAACAAAAGTATATTAAATTATCTCATATGTTCAAGATTATGCGGTCCTAACAAATAATTCTTCCAGTTCATACTCAAACACCTGAAGGCGTGGCGGGCTTTTACCAAGAATGGATAAACCTCGGAAGGCCGTTTCAATCCCCTGTCTTGGCGGCGGTGTTATAATAAACTATTGTGGGGATAATAGTGATTTTCATAACGTAAAAATCGTTTACATATTGTTCAAGGGTTATAGAATAGGACATATAACAGAATACATATCACCGCAATCTCCTCTTCCTTAATATACATGGGACGAAAAGCGGTGTCCATGTTCTTATTCAAGCTGATTGAATTTTACATTTCCAGTTATCAGCTTTCAACAATGGTAATGACGCACCTAAACACCAACCGATTTCTTTATTGGCAATTTTCTTTCCAGTCCTCAATTCTCTTTGTAATGGAATGTCATATCCCGTATGTAATAAGGACACTTGAAAAGATAAGTCCAAACAGAAGTGCGAGTCACTTTCCAATTCATCTAGGGACCCCGCAATGCCACTGAAGACACTATTCCAAGTTTCTTCGCCTTTACACACTATTCTTGCCAAATCGTTCAATTCATTCAAAGTAAAGGACAAGGGCATACCCAATGGACGGGTTCTGTCGTAGAAATAAGAGAAAATATAGATATCGTTCGATTCTTTGAATGTACGAACTAAAGAAGGTTGGTGAACCCCATTGAAAGAGCATGGTGGAGACTGGCACTGAGCATCTTTATTCAAAATTTCATCAGTCAGAAATCTACATTGTGCACCACTTGGCTCGTCCGGCCCTATAAAGTCAATGGTATAAGTTTCCTTGGATTCTAATGTAACCTTTTCATTTGTGGCATTAACTTTAGGCGGTAGGCATGGAGATGACAATTGATGAGTCTTAGTGTTATCACCCTTCAATATTTTGCCGTCTTTTAATGCATTTTCCACAAGAACAGAGTTAACTTTATTTCTTCCTTCCTTCAAGCCGTAACCTAGATGAGAAAATTGGTACAAGGTGTAATTTTCATCACCAAACTTCAAATCAAATTTATGCTCACCATCGACCATTTTTTCATTTATTGGGAAAGTAGGCTCAAAAACAATTTGTGTAGACCCTCCGCCTAAGTCAAAAACGGCAGCAGTAGGTAACTTGGGGCCATTAGCACCGATATTACCTAATAGGTAGTTTGTAGTAATCCAGGCGAAGACACCTTCTTCATCACCGCCCATGATGGAAACACCATCACCTTCGACAACTGGGAAAGGATAGTCCTTCTCCAAATGATCCCTTACAGCGCTCAAAATTTTTGAAGATTTGGCATCACCCAAGAGTCTTAGGCCTGCAGTAGCTTTCACCGCCACGGGAGTACAACTTCTTGCCTTAATAGGGACATAGTTCATTGCTACTTTCAGTAATGGGTCAAGGGAGTTAGCGGCACCAACGGAATCGGTATCGAAAGAAGATAAACCAGGCTCTAACATGTCGAATTTTTCATCAAGTAATGTAGGTGGGGAAGTACAGACGTCAAACTTGTATATATGTACTCGGGAACCGGTAGAGCCGGCATCGATCATGATAACATACTTATGTTCTTCGCTGCATGTTTGACTTGTTTGTGACTTCACAGCATCGGCAAGCTCAGGATAGTTTTGTTCAGTCTTCGAATCTTGAAGGTAACCTGGTTCATCATTGACGGGCAAGATAGAGATGTCCTCCGGAGTTTTGGGAATACTAGCATTAGGAGTAACTGTACGTGCAATAGAAGGTGGATCGATGGAAGATGTTTTAATCAACAAAATGAGCATAATAACGGCAAAAGCACCGATAGCGAACCGGTAATTTCTAAAGATGGGCGCCATGTTTTTTGTGCGATGATGTCTTAATGTTTCTTCTCGAGAGGACCCTTAACTGTTCGCCAATAAAGATTGTTGATTGCAGTCCTTACCCTTTTTATTAGTGTTTTCTCCTTAAAACCAAAATTAAATAAGCTTGTAAAAGAAACTGTTTTTATATTTGGAAAATCGAAGCAGTATGCAAAGAATATTATTAATGTTGACAGTTATTTTTCATGTGTTATGTTTTTCATATTGAAGTTGTAAAAAGATGGGAAAAATGAAATTGAGACGAGACGCCAAAATAAAAAGAAAAAAAAAAAAGAAAAAATGAGATTAATACCGTTACCCTATTGATGATTAAGAATAAGCTCAAGCTGCTTTCATATATTATGTTTCATAATTTATATATCTACATATATACACGACCTGGAAGTATTATAATATTGTTCATGAGTCGTGACTGTGCGGGTTAAATAGATTATTCATACCGCTCTTGGACAACAGTTTTGACATTCTTCTACCGCTTGGACTAGTTGATGGAGTTGATGAATCTTGAATATCCGTGTCCGCATTAGCAGGTGATGATGCAGACTTGTGCTTAAACTTGGACCATGCAGAAGAAATGCTGCTGTTACTTTGGTTCCTCTTGTGAGAAGGCTTAGGGTTTGGTTCTTTAGCGGGAACCTTTGGACCCACAGGCACATCGAGGTGATACTGCTCCTCCAATGGAGGAGAAAGTTGATTTGTATTTGAATTCCATATGGAGTTGAAAGGTGGTGAAGAGGCATGGAATGATCTTCGTGTACTGTTATCCGCCGTTGGTTGATGGTTCATTGTTAATATGTTCGAGTGTAAAGGTGTTAAAGTAGTGTTATTGCCTGGAACAATGGGCACATCGTTTGAGAGTCGTGGGCTCAAGTTTGGCACCAATAAATTGAAGTCACTTGATATCCTTGGACTAATGTTCTCGGTTTCATTGCCATTGATATTGTTCTCTAAGGAGTTTGCAGGTTGCGGAGCACTGTAGAAAGAACCACTGCGTACAAAACTTTGTAATGAAGGATCATTCAATGTAGCGGCGAGTAGACTCTGTGGATGCATCGGATTCGTATTGGTTGCGTTGGAGGTTTGTCGCAAATGAGAACTAGAATATGGAGATATTACTGGGTTAGCCTTATATGATGACATAGGTGTTCCAGTCGTAGAGAAAAGACTTTCATTTGTGCTGCGCACCTGGGGTTGCTGCTTAGTCCAGTAATTGTCAAGTTCGTCTGTAGTAAAACCCTTGGAATAATTGCTTATGTTATCAGGATAGTCTGTTTCGTCGTAGATCATATTTTGCAAACCACTGATTAAGTGGTTTGCATTATCGTATTCAAAAGCTTGATCCAATTCTGTAGATACTTGTTGATGCGAAGGTTGAGCGAATTGTGCGGTGGTCCATAAATTTGACCTTGAGTGACCATTAGTTGCTGTTGCTGTTGCTGTTGCATTAGCAGTAGCAGTTGTAGGTAAAGCATGTGAATATGAAGAAGGCTGTTGCTTGTTTTCGTTGTTCGATGAGATGTGATTGGAGAGCATTGATCGATTATCGGTGTCCTGTGTCAATTGACTCAATAGACTGCTTGAAGGTTGTATGGGTTCATTCGAAGGAGAGTACGAAACTGGATTGTGCAACCTCAACGGAGGAGCAGAATCAGCATTACTGTTGTTAATACTTTTGTTATTATTCGATATTAAATCAATGGACCCCGTTCTTGACATGTTGTTGGATAATGGTAATTGAATCGATCCAGAACTTCTGTTTTTTTCCGCGGAATTATTCGAATTGGTGGCAGCAAGCGAATCACCGTTATTCTTATATGGTTGAACCATTAATTTTGTTTTCAAATTCCGATTATTAAGGCTCATTTCATTAAATTGGTTTTCTAAAGCACTAATTTTCTTCAACAAATTTGACCTCTGCAATTTCCAGTTGGCCTCCAATTCTTGATCAATGCTTAGCTCTTGCTTAATCATTTTAATCAATGATGAGTCTGCATTCAATTTGGATAGAAACTCTTCACCAGCATTACTTAAAAATCCATTTTTTTCTAAAGTAAAATCATTGAGCTTCTTCAAAACAGCCGACAATTCTCCGCTAGCAATAGGTTTATCGTTTTCCACATTGGCATTCACCACTATGGAAGTAATCAATGATTTTTTGGAGGCGTTCAATCTCTTGTTAGACTCCTCCATCTTGGAAATTTCATTTTGTAAAGACTCAATTTCTTTGTTGATATTGGCCACAGAGGCATTGGATTCATTTAGCAATTTGAAATATTTCTCCTTTATGGTATCCTTAGACAACAGCTCGGTATCTTCCTGAGACCATTTCTGCATATCATTGCGCATTTTCGATATTTTTTCCTTGGATTTGTCGATTTTCTTGTTCAATTTTTCGATTTTCAAATCGGTCAATAGTTTAGAATTCTCCAATGACTTGATATTGGATTTCAAGGATTTCCGCAAGTCAATTTCGTGCGACCAATGTGTTTTCAAGTTATCCAGTTCTAGTTCTAATTCTAACTTCGATTCTTGAAAATCTTGCAAAAGCGAAGTTTGTTGGGACAACACATCGTGTAAGTCCTCCTGGGCGCAAATCAGTATCTTTTTCAGATCATCGATGGAAAACGAATCCAAATCCTTCAACGTAGTCAAAGATGTGTAAGCGGGTAGATTTGAACCATTATTGCTGGTGGCGCTATTAGTAATATTGGATGAGAAAGTAGACAGGGAAACAGAGGAGTAGTGAGAGGGCAACGGGGCGGGTTCGGACTTGGAGTTGCTGGGCTGCATAGCTGTGGACGATGTGATGGTGTTTCTTCTCCATTTTCTAGTCTTTAACGCTTCATTCGCCTCTCTCGCCTTCGTCATACAGTAAATGGAGGGTAGCTTATTGATAAAGCCCTTGTTGTTAATCGTTATAAAATCTAACTGGTACTGCGTCTCCGCCTCGAGACCCGTGATGGAGCAGCATGTGTAAAGGGAGTTTGGGTTGTTTGGGAAGATAGCCAATTGTGTGTTATTCAGATACAACAAATAGTGGGAAATGAAGTTTCTATCCGCACTGCCATTGTCCTCCGCTTTTACAGGTTCGTTCTCCCAATGAATGGTCACTGAATCCGTGGCTATTTTGTCGATAGACACTTTTGTTGCCGGTGGAGTTTTGATCTTCAAAGTGGAGACGATGCTGGACACAGGAATAGTGAGAAACTTATAGAGCCTATAAGAGAGCCACAGACATGCTAAAACCGTGGTTATTACAGAGACTGGCATCCATGCATGTGTTGGTAGTCCTAGGTAGGAGCGTAATGTGTCTTTACACGCTTTCCATTAACAATATTCCTTTTTTTTTTTTATTATTTTTTTTTCACTTTATCTTGTCCTTTTTAGCTTTACTCTACACTATTTTGCATTGTCGCACGTGACCAGCGACAAACTATGTAAGTGTGAAAGGTTGTCTACAAGCTAAAATACATACATACATATACAATGCCTATTTTAGAACGAAGTTGGCCCCTCTCAATTTTAAGTACTCCTGATCGACGCCGGGGGCCATCGGCTTTACGATTAACTGATAGATTTCTGCGTTGTGATACCGAATGTTGTTCGTAGGCGACTTGTAGAAGCCCTTCAACCCAGTAACATCGCAGTACTTCTTGGCAGGCCTGATAGACGGTGGCGCTTCCACGCTAAAGTACGTCGCTTTGGGCACAAGTCGCCTAGCAGCAGTAGAACTCTCTGCAGCTTTGTTAGCCTTGGTCAACAAGGCGTTGATCCGCTTGTTTTCGTCCGAGATCAACTGCCTCGCTGATTTGTGTCTTCTTGTCGGTTTCTTGTAATGCGCCGACTTGAATCTAGAGGGAAAGCCAATTTCATTGCGTTCGCCCACGCTTCTTAGAAACAGCAATCTCTCGTCGCCCCCGTCATTATTATTGTTATTATTACTATTATTACTGACGCTACTATTGCTGCTATTGCCCCTACTACCGCTCATTGTTTCGACTTTCTCACGCTGATGATGATGACAATTTTAACCTTCCCCTAGGTCACAACTTTTTTTCCCTCGTTCGCTTCTTTACACTTCCATTCCTCACCGTCTCAGCGCGGAAGAAAAAAAGCACGCTAAGTAAACCCAAAGTAAGCTAAGCTTAACTAAGCCGAACCTGGCCTAGAATTCTCTCTAACTCATTCTTTCTTTCATCTACTCACTCGCCGAAGAACAGGCACAGACTAATAAACTATGCAACCAGAAGGTAGTCGTCGTCATCGATATTCATCGAATATGTGCGGCGACAGGGCCTTCCTTCGCACAGAGAGCCACACGGCACGCCGGGGTAGCTGTTTCCTATTTTTTTTACACACGGCCCCAAATTGTTATTACTATTCTTTTTTTCTTCAACGCAACCAATACTTCTTGTTGTATATGTGCTGACAAATCATGCCAGCGGCAGGCCTGTGCAGCACGTGACCCACGCTTGGCCCGCTATGAAATGTCACGCGAAACGGACCCTTGCCTTTTTGGCGACGGCACTTCCCCTATCTGGAAAAAGCCGAGCATGCACCCGTACCCCACAAAGCTTCGCTTCCGGTTTCCGGGCAGCAGCGCCGTTTCTTTTTTCCCGCTGCTTCGCCCTTTGTATTACTCATTGCGCACTTTTTCACTTGCCATATTCGTTCACCGGTTTTTCTTTTTATTTCTTCGTCTTTTTTCGTCTTTTTCTTCACTGGATATACGCTTTTTGCATTTGCAATAGCACATATGTGTATATATATAAGCAAGTGTTGAGCTTGCCTGTCAAATCCTCCATGTGTCCTTCTCGTCTATCTTGTTCTGTCTGGTATAGAGTAATACTTACATACATATACGTACATTGTTTCCGCTGGCTAGTTCGTAACCACCTCCTTTCCTAGGCTTACACTCACTTTTACTCCCGCACACAAACGCAAACATAAACACAATGACTGAATTCGAATTGCCTCCAAAATATATCACCGCTGCTAACGACTTGCGGTCAGACACATTCACCACTCCAACTGCAGAGATGATGCAGGCCGCTTTAGAGGCCTCTATCGGTGACGCTGTCTACGGTGAAGATGTTGACACCGTTAGGCTCGAACAGACCGTTGCCCGCATGGCTGGCAAAGAAGCAGGTTTGTTCTGTGTCTCTGGGACTTTGTCCAACCAGATTGCCATCAGAACTCACTTGATGCAACCTCCATACTCTATTCTATGTGATTACAGGGCTCACGTTTACACTCACGAAGCCGCTGGACTGGCGATCTTGTCTCAAGCGATGGTGGTTCCTGTGGTTCCTTCCAACGGTGACTACTTGACCTTGGAAGACATCAAGTCACACTACGTCCCAGACGACGGTGATATTCACGGTGCCCCCACCAGATTGATTTCTCTGGAAAACACTTTACACGGTATTGTTTATCCATTGGAAGAACTGGTCCGCATCAAAGCTTGGTGTATGGAAAATGGTCTCAAACTACATTGTGACGGTGCCAGAATCTGGAATGCCGCTGCACAATCTGGCGTGCCATTAAAGCAATATGGGGAAATCTTCGACTCCATCTCCATCTGTCTATCCAAGTCTATGGGTGCTCCTATTGGGTCCGTCTTGGTTGGGAACCTTAAGTTTGTCAAGAAGGCCACCCATTTCAGAAAACAACAAGGTGGTGGTATTAGACAATCTGGTATGATGGCTAGAATGGCTCTTGTAAACATCAACAACGATTGGAAGTCCCAATTGCTGTACTCGCACTCTTTGGCTCATGAATTAGCCGAATATTGTGAGGCAAAGGGCATCCCGCTAGAGTCTCCAGCAGACACCAACTTTGTCTTTATTAACCTGAAGGCCGCTAGAATGGACCCAGATGTCCTTGTTAAGAAGGGTTTGAAGTACAACGTTAAGCTAATGGGTGGTAGAGTCTCGTTCCACTATCAAGTCACCAGAGATACTTTGGAAAAAGTCAAATTGGCCATCTCCGAGGCCTTCGACTATGCTAAAGAACATCCTTTCGACTGTAACGGACCTACCCAGATTTACCGTAGTGAATCCACCGAGGTCGACGTTGATGGCAACGCTATCCGCGAAATAAAAACCTACAAATACTGATGCGTTCCAGTTGCATCATGTGTATTGTTAGGGTTTTTGTTTTAGGATTGCTACCCTCTTCCTTTTTTTCATACATTACAATAATTTCGTGGCATTGTAGATTTAACGGCTTTCTTTTGCATCAATGATTTTTATATTCAAATGGGTTTTTTCTTTTTTCTGTTTTGTTATTCAAGGATATTTCAACTCTCACACCATAATTATAACTAATTATGTCGGCACATTTGAGAACCAATGGTTAGTTTCCAGCGCACCTAGCGACTAACTACCCTATTATGGAGGGACGAAGGTGGTCTTTCTGAGGGAAGGAGGAAAAAAAGGTAAGAACCTCTTTTCTTTGTTCCCCATTGAGAGATCGACTGAATATGTTTGGTTTTTTTGGTACTTGATTAAAGTTTACAACGGTACGTATCCACGTGGAGAAGCACGTTTCTTTGTATTCTACGATACTACGTATTAAGATTGAATGTACCCATGTATATTCTCGCAGGGTTTCTTCACAGGATTTCGACGTACACCTTTTATACAAATATATATATATATTTATATGTATGCGTAAGAGTCTAAAAAACGTTCACTTTAATTCCTTTTTTGCTTTTACTACTATTGTCTTTCTTCTTTCATTTGTCATCATGCAGTGAATGACTGAAACAATAGAGACAGGTATGAAAAAGAAAATTTTTTTCTTTTCAAACGGTAACGGGGGCAACGCGTCGCGTTCCTGAACAGCTTAATCTATTGCACGTATAAAAGCTGAGAACAATACGCTGACATAGCACCCCATTTTTTTTTCTTATCTTCACTTCAACAACCCCTCATCCGTAATTGTAAATGTCTCTCTCTCCCGTTGTTGTTATTGGAACCGGTTTGGCCGGGCTGGCTGCTGCCAATGAATTGGTTAACAAGTATAACATCCCTGTAACCATCCTCGAAAAGGCTTCCTCGATCGGTGGGAACTCTATCAAGGCCTCCAGTGGTATTAACGGTGCTTGCACCGAGACTCAACGTCACTTCCACATCGAGGACTCCCCACGCTTATTTGAAGATGACACCATCAAGTCTGCTAAAGGTAAAGGTGTCCAAGAATTAATGGCTAAGTTGGCCAATGATTCTCCCCTGGCTATTGAATGGTTGAAAAACGAATTTGATTTGAAATTGGACCTATTGGCTCAATTGGGTGGCCACTCTGTGGCAAGAACTCACAGATCGTCTGGGAAGTTGCCTCCAGGTTTCGAAATTGTTTCTGCCTTATCTAACAATTTGAAGAAATTAGCTGAGACTAAACCAGAGTTAGTTAAGATTAACTTAGACAGTAAAGTCGTAGACATCCATGAAAAGGATGGCTCCATTTCTGCTGTAGTGTACGAGGACAAGAATGGCGAAAAGCACATGGTGAGTGCTAACGATGTCGTTTTTTGTTCTGGAGGGTTTGGCTTTTCTAAGGAAATGCTTAAAGAATACGCACCCGAACTGGTGAACTTGCCAACAACAAACGGGCAACAAACAACTGGTGATGGTCAAAGGCTTCTGCAGAAGTTAGGCGCTGATCTGATTGACATGGACCAAATTCAAGTTCATCCAACTGGGTTCATTGATCCAAATGACCGTAGCTCAAGCTGGAAATTCTTGGCTGCCGAATCCTTAAGAGGTCTTGGTGGTATCCTATTAAACCCTATTACCGGTAGAAGATTTGTCAACGAATTGACCACAAGAGATGTAGTCACTGCAGCTATTCAAAAGGTTTGTCCTCAAGAGGATAACAGAGCACTATTGGTTATGGGCGAAAAAATGTACACAGATTTGAAGAATAATTTAGATTTTTACATGTTCAAGAAACTTGTACAGAAATTGACATTATCTCAAGTTGTTTCTGAATATAATTTACCAATCACTGTCGCCCAATTATGCGAGGAATTGCAAACATACTCTTCCTTCACTACCAAGGCTGATCCGTTGGGACGTACCGTTATTCTCAACGAATTTGGCTCTGACGTTACTCCAGAAACTGTGGTTTTTATTGGTGAAGTAACACCGGTTGTCCATTTCACCATGGGTGGTGCTAGAATCAATGTCAAGGCTCAAGTCATTGGCAAGAACGACGAAAGGCTACTAAAAGGCCTGTACGCGGCCGGTGAAGTTTCTGGCGGTGTTCATGGCGCCAATAGGTTGGGTGGTTCAAGTTTGTTAGAATGCGTTGTCTTTGGGAGAACCGCAGCTGAATCTATTGCCAATGACCGCAAGTAACGAATTTTATAAATGAATCATTTCTAAACGATTTTTTAATAGTATATAAGTAGTATTAATATTATTATTATTTTTTTTTTTTTTTTTTTTTCACTTTCGAAGTTCTGCCGGAAGAGCTCATCGACGGCCAAGAAACATTTTACATAAAAGTTATTGAGTTGAAAATTGAGTAAATATTCTCTCCAAAAATCAAATTGTACGTTTATATCACCAAACTATGAGCTTGAGGCCTTGCTTCGTATCATTGATAGATGAATCTGATAAACCTATATTGATTTACGTCCCTAATGAGGCGGAGAATGAGATGAATGATGTACTCAAATATAACGTGCTTTCTAACATATCGTTAGATTATTTTGAAAGTGCTTTGGTTGAATGGCATTCTTTAGATTCCAAACCTCTTCTGAAGTCAATTTTTCAATTGGAAGGTGTCTCTGTATTTGCTATGTTGATTAAGCAGACGGGCCTGAAGATTGTCATTGGATTTGAACAAAAAAGCCTAAGTGGAGCTGATGATGAATTTGAAGCAATCAATCAGATTTTCGAAACCGTAAGAAAAATCTATATACGTGTCAAATGTAATCCTTTACTTGTTAGCGGTGACGAAAAGTCCATTATAAAAAGCTTGGAAAGAAAATTTGATGAGTTGTTTATTTCAACTGAAGTTGAATTATAAATGATAATTTATTAGTCGATTCTTTCACGAATGAAAGCAAAATTTAATGTCACTGCTTTGGAGTGAGAGCGATTCAGAGAAGTTATTAATGTCTAATATGTCCAACTTGGTGACAGTTTCGCCTTGCCTAATTAGCGGGGATCAGGTGCCGGTAGTATATCTCAGATGACCGTGACAATCAAACTTTCTACTTCATTCAAGTGACTGTCAATTGTCATGCTGTTCATGAATAAATAAGATACGGAGACAATTAAGGCGATCGCTTTGACTCTACTGCTAACGAAAATTGTCCGAATTGAACAGATGTGGAAGCAATCACTATACGTTACTTCATAATGAAGATATTTGTTGGCTTTCCGAGATATAGACTGATCTTTGTCACTTCATATCCGGCACGGCAATTTTTACATGGGATGGCTCGTCATAAAGATACTGCGACCTTTGGAAAGTCTGAAATAAGTGCTAGGTTATAGTTACAACGAGAATTGACAGATATGATGTGATTGTTCACGTATGTACGTATAAAGATATTTATACTACCAAAAAAAAAAAAAGGGTTTTTTTTTATTTCATTATCTAAGTTTCATAGCATTTCCTTCATTAAATTGGCGTTTGTCTCTAGTTTGCGATAGTGTAGATACCGTCCTTGGATAGAGCACTGGAGATGGCTGGCTTTAATCTGCTGGAGTACCATGGAACACCGGTGATCATTCTGGTCACTTGGTCTGGGGCAATACCAGTCAACATGGTGGTGAAGTCACCGTAGTTGAAAACGGCTTCAGCAACTTCGACTGGGTAGGTTTCCGTTGGGTGGGCGGCTTGGAACATGTAGTATTGGGCCAAGTGAGCTCTGATATCAGAGACGTAGACACCCAATTCAACCAAGTTGACTCTTTCGTCAGATTGAGCTAGAGTGGTGGTTGCGGAAGCAGTAGCAGCGATGGCGGCAACACCAGCGGCAATTGAAGTTAATTTGACCATTTTATTTGTTTTGTTTGTGCTGATATAAGCTTAACTAGGAAGAGAAGAGTGGAGGCATATACCAAAGAGAGGTAACCAAAGCAGTTCAATTTATATGAATTTCTCGGCCAGCTTCTCTTACATGAACGAGGGGCCACCTTTCACCTCATGAACATTATTGTTATTGCTATTGTTATTGAGATGCCTTTACTCATGAACGATCCATTTTTGGAGGTCTCGTATAAGAGGGCGCGGTTTTGAGTTAATGATACTCATTCGTATATTCAGAATGCAAGAATGTGCTTACAGTGGAGACTAGTTGAACCTTTTTTGAGTCCCTGAAATATTTCCAGTCTGCTAGCTCAGCAGTTGAGTCGAAGTAATATGATATGAGTGTTCGTTCAGAAACCACTGTTCAAGCGTTGACCTTAAACGGGATATCGGAGCTTGGCCTTTTTTTCCCAAATTAGAAACATGCGTAATGTCGATTAATTTTGAATTAGCGTCGTCTGGTACTATATGGGTGATCAAGAGTTGTCTACTATGTGAATCAAACGAATAAGGGATAATAATCAGTAGGACGAAGCACGCGTTAGATAATTAATGGCACATTGTTTCAAGGAATTAGTTTTTGCAGCCGTTTAGAGCTAGCTATAATGATAAAATAGTTCGTTCATATACTCCGGTGGGATCATTGCAGAAATTGAGAAAGAAAGAACGTTGAATATGACATACGTAGGTAAACGAAAATTTATAGACTAACCAGGTTCAAGGCATTCTTTGATCCATTGACCTCGTTGATACCTCTACTATTTTCGATCATTACTACTAATAGAATAACAGCAATAAAATTTACATAGATGATCATATTATATGTTAATGGTGAAGAAATTCACCTCCGACCGTGGTATGTCAATGTGAGATATCACAAAAGTTACTGAATTTTGATCCGGATTTCACTGCCACTATTTACTTAGATTCAGATTTGAGAGTGAAAAATGGGTGAATTTTGAGATAATTGTTGGGATTCCGTCTGTGTTGAAGGCAATAATATTAGGTATACAGGATATACTAGAAGATTTCCTCGAGATTATAGAAATGCCCAAAAGGAAGTCGATAGTGCTACATAATTATGTAACTTCATCCTCCTTCCTTTTATACTTTGTCGTTCGCTACCCTATTACATTATTAATTCTTGCATTTCAGCTTCCTTTAAATTTGATAGCTGTTTCCCATCGTACTTTTTGTCAACTAATTCTGTCCTATATGATAATTGAAGAGTGGGTGAATTTTGAGATAATTGTTGGGATTCCATTTTTAATAAGGC
>ERZ794947.77-NODE-77-length-54199-cov-124.858156_pt1 | contig 54199 bp, 38 predicted proteins | sample MGYA00511908_ERZ794947 | MGnify/ENA primary metagenome ERZ794947 (study PRJEB30137, sample SAMN04331400) | food metagenome | isolation source: control ferment replicate 2c | study: EMG produced TPA metagenomics assembly of the Comparison of meta-barcoding and...
GTTTTTTTGTTCTTTGGTCCTTCGCTGCTTCCCTCGGCATCATCATCATCATCATTATCATCATCGTCGTCATCATCGTCTATAAAATCATCTCGCATAAGTTTGTCAACATCATTTAGTAATTCCCATCGCTCCGGGTCTCCTTCGTAAATAAACAAAAGACTACTTGATATCATTCTAACTTCTTCTTCTAGCATAGTATTATAAAACAACTGCAATCTTTTCAAAAATGTTTTCTTCAGTTGATGCTTTCTCGCATCCGACAGATGAGGATTGTTAAAATAAAGTTCAATTGCATCTGAAACATTTTGATCGGTTCTTGAACGACCATACAATTTGTTTATAAAGATATAATCACTGTCTGCTTCTTCTTCGTAATATTCGAGCGAAAGCTGATTCAGCACAGAGGGATTTTTCTGTATTTTCATGCCACATATCCTGAAACCCAAAGATCCTGAAGTCGTCGTCTCACTGACTCTTTTCATTCTCTCTCTTTTTTCCAATGATGCCTTCGAATCATACAAAGTTTTGCCTAATTTTATATCAAGTATATTAGGTTTACTAAATCCATATAGTAGATTTTCTAAAACGAGGTATTGCTTGGACTTCTCAGACTTTACAGGTATTGAATCAAGATTATCAGTGGAATCACTTAACCGCTCATCTATCTTCAGAAGCGCAGCATCGCCACTTTGCTCGATTTTTGCCCCTTCATTCAAGACTCCAAGATACGTGGGCATCCAAGAGCACAAGGGAGCATCTCCATCAGCCGAAGACTTTCTTCGACTCACATCTCTCACTTGTATGGCTTTGTAGAATTCCAGTTCCTGCGGAAAGGCCGGTTTAAAGATGAGCAATCCATCACCGTCTGTTAGAGTACCGTCGTGGCCAGCAGCTTTATGCTCTAAAACCCTATAATTGTTTACCGTATCCATGTGAAAAAAATTTCTACTTAGGCACACGTATGCACATATCCATGTAAGCTACTAATGGAAATTGCTTAACTGATTACTGGTAAAAAAGGGATCTCCAATGGCTTTATCTTATTCCATTTTGTCCCACCATTTGTATACAGTATAAAGACATTTTGGTGAGATACTTAGTTACCCAGCCTACTTCTGAGAAATATTACCCGACTCGATTATCTACCAATTGGCTTCGAGAACGTGGTTTTTCACCATTTTTTTTCCCGCTTTTTTTTTTCATCCGACCGTTGTGGCGGAGAGAAGCTTCCGGAAGGGAATTCACTCAGATTCTCTCCAGTACCACGGGGGGCAACTCTGCCTGGAACACTCTCTTCCTTCAAGAACTTAGCAAGAAGTACCAATTAGTCCCAGCGGGCCCTCAGGGCTGGTCTACTGCCTTATACTCTAGGATGTACATCCTACCACACACAACAAGCCTGTCACACCATGACTACAGATCCTTCTGTCAAATTGAAGTCCGCCAAAGACTCCCTCGTCTCCTCCCTCTTCGAGTTATCAAAAGCTGCTAATCAGACAGCCTCCTCTATTGTTGATTTCTACAATGCCATCGGCGACGATGAAGAAGAGAAGATAGAGGCTTTCACCACTTTGACTGAGTCTTTGCAAACATTGACTTCTGGTGTAAACCACTTGCACGGCATCAGCTCGGAGCTGGTTAACCCTATTGATGATGATAAAGATGCTATTATCGCTGCTCCAGTCAAGGCTGTAAGAAGAAAGATCGAACGTGATCCAAATGCTCCAAAGAAGCCACTGACTGTTTTCTTTGCTTACTCTGCGTACGTTCGTCAAGAACTTCGTGAAGACAGACAAAAGGCTGGCTTGCCACCTTTATCCTCAACTGAGATTACTCAAGAAATCTCCAAGAAATGGAAGGAATTGAGTGATAACGAAAAAGAAAAATGGAAGCAGGCTTACAACGTCGAGTTGGAGAATTACCAAAGAGAGAAATCCAAATACTTAGAAGCAAAGAAAAACGGTACCCTACCACCAGCTTCCTTGGAAAACGGTCCAACTCATGCGCCGGTTCCAATTCCTTTCAGTTTACAGCACGCCGCTGAACCTCCTGTGGAAAAGAGACCTCACGATGATGATGGATCTTCGGAAAAGAAGAAGAAGAAGAAGAAGAAGGATAAGAAGAAGGACAAATCCAACTCTTCTATTTGATGGACGGACAAACTCGTTACTATTACTCTACTGTCTTTCTAAAATAAATATAATAATAAAAAAAGGAATAAAATATAGCAGCATGGGCTTGCTTTGTCCATAGTGTATGCACATATATATATATATATGTATCTATCCCTCTCCTCTTGTAACAGTATATCTTCCTTTTCATTTTCGTTGTGTATATGTATGTATATAGTTCTAAATTTGCGATTATACCTTTTCAAACCTCTCAATGTTATTGTGCTAAAACTATGTACATTTTAGAGAAAAAGAAGGAAGCAAAACAAATACATAATATATACAGGGGGGCCGTTCTTTTTGTTTTTGAACATGTATTAAAGAGTGCTCAATAATTGATCTACAATATCAAATTTCTTCTTTGGTGCATCTTCAGGGCGTTTCCAGTGTTCAGGAAACTCATAATCCCGCTTCTTTTTACGTAAACTCTTAGCTATAGTATGCCTTGTGTCAAGGGGAACATCGCTAAAATCGTCCTCCGTCAAATCTTTTGACTCCGCTAACAGCCTTTGAAGAATATCATGCAAATAACGTGCATTTTGTGATGCATGCTCAAATTTGTCACTAGACATTTTAAAAATATCTGTAGTATGATCATAACGCGACCTGGCTAATATTCTGAACTTATGTAATGATTTTTCCTCCAGGCCCAATTCCTTGGTTTTAACGCTTAATACAACCTTCCTCGAATTAGGATGCTCTTCGCCAACATAACTAGTGTATCTATAAGTGACCGGATGACTTTCTGGAGATGGTCTCTTGTATTCCTGGCGATATTGAGCTAATAGCGGTAACTCATATGCGGCTAATCGATTATAGAACCTTTGTTCACGATGTTGGGCAACCAATTCCTGAGCTTGCGATGGCAATTCATCAAACATAAACGGTCTAAGACTGTTATCGCGATTCACGTTTCCACCTTTTATATCAATAGCGCCTTGTTCTCCTCTGTGATATAGCTTTTTAATATCGTTAACAGGTACATTTGAGTACTCAGAAGTGGTTAATAAGGCATTCAGTTCGTCTTTGTTAGGTTTATACTCTGAACCCAATCTAGCCATTCTCTCCCAATATAACTCTAAAATTCTTTGAGGAGGTAAACCCTTCCATTTTTCGGGATGCATATAGAGATCTGCTGAAAAAGCTGGTCCTTCTCTCACAGTTTTAGCTTCATTACCAGCATCACTGTTCAAACATCTAGACATTGTCAAAACCCTTTTCTGGGTGCTCCACAAATTACCCCGAGAGACTTTCCATAACCCCAATGGTACTTTCATCTTCCTAAGAATAGTATTTTAGTAGTGTCAAATGTTTCGGTAACTCTACTGCCTTGTTCACAGATCGAAATATACTCAGAATCAGTTACAGAAAAGGTCCCATTTAGCGTAATTTCTTAGCGGAACTCATTAAAGAGCTCCGACGTGCAACGCGATAAAGGTTCGCCGACGACAACAAAACAATGGCAGGCAGTCATTAAATGAACGCCATCAAATGAAATATTCGTGGTAGCGATTACAATAAGGAAGTTGGAAAAACATAACAAAGACGGAGCGACGAGAAGTATTGGACAGGACATATGCCTAGACATGGAAGAAGAGGAAAACTGCCAAAAGGCGAGAAACTTCCTAAAAAGGAGGGAGGCGACAATACTCCGTCAAAGCTTTTATCGTCAATGCTTAAAACTTTAGATTTGACCTTCGAGCGTGATATTGGAATGCTCAATGGCAAAAGTGTTAGGTCCATACCCAATAAAAAAACTTTACTTGAATTGCAAAGTCAATTGGATAGTCTCAATGAAATACTGGGTACAATTGCCCGAGGTGATCAAGAGACCATTGAAGCGCTTCGGAAAATAAGAGACAGTAAAAATGAGAAGCAAGCAAACGATGAAAAGCAGGAAACTTCAAATGCAGACGGGCAGCACGAAAGTTCTACTGCTACTGAAGAAACGAATATAATTGATAAAGGGGTACAAAGCCCACCAAAACCTCCTCCTTCTAATGAAATCTCCGGCACAATTGAGAACGATGTAGAAAGCATCAAACAAGCGGCTGATAATATGGCTAAAGAAGAAATTAATGAAGACAAAGATTTACAAGTTCATAGAGATCAACCCAGAGAAAAGAGGCCGTTCGATTCTGAAACTGAAAATAGGGCCACTGAAAATGAAAACACACAGAGGCCAGACAATAAGAAGCAAAAAATTGACGTTGACAAAATGGAAAACGATCCAACTGTTAAAAATCCAAAATCAGAATTTGTAGTATCGCAAACGTTACCTCGAGCAGCAGCAGCACTCGGCTTATTCAATGAAGAGGGACTAGAAAGTACAGGAGAAGACTTCCTAAAAAAAAAATACAATGTAGCTAGTTATCCAACAAATGATTTGAAAGATCTGTTACCAGGTGAATTACCGGATATGGACTTTTCGCATCCTAAACCAACCAACCAAATTCAATTCAATACCTTTCTAGCATTTGTGGAAAATTTTTTCAAAGATCTTAGTGATGACAACTTAAAGTTTTTGAAGATGAAATATATTATACCCGATAGCTTGCAATTTGACAAAACTTATGACCCTGAGGTAAACCCGTTTATTATACCGAAACTAGGCCCTTTGTACACAGATGTTTGGTTCAAAGATGAAAACGACAAAAATTCTGCCTATAAAAAACCTTCACCATATTCAAACGATGCATCTACTATACTACCAAAAAAAAGTGCCAACGAACTTGATGATAATGCTTTGGAATCGGGCAGTATATCGTGTGGGCCCTTATTATCTAGGCTGTTGAGTGCTGTATTAAAAGATGACAATGACAAATCAGAATTGCAATCTTCTAAAATAATACGGGATGGCGGACTACCGAGAACCGGAGGGGAAGACGATATACAATCGTTTAGAAACAACAACAATGATACTGTAGACATGACATTATCTCAGGAGAACGGGCCCAGTGTTCAAACACCTGACAATGACATTGATGAGGAAGCATCTTTCCAAGCAAAACTGGCAGAAAATAAAGGCAGTAATGGCGGTACTACAAGTACGTTACCCCAACAAATTGGGTGGATAACAAATGGAATTAACCTGGACTATCCAACATTCGAAGAACGATTGAAAAGAGAACTAAAGTATGTAGGGATATACATGAATTTGCCTAAGGATGAGAACAACCCTAACTCAGATGACCCCGATTGGGTCACCGGTAGAGAAGACGACGAAATAAGCGCAGAGTTAAGAGAATTGCAAGGCACTTTAAAACAAGTGACCAAGAAAAACCAAAAGAGGAAAGCCCAATTGATTCCACTAGTGGAAAGACAACTAGCATGGCAGGAATACTCATCTATTTTAGAAGATTTAGACAAACAAATCGACCAGGCTTATGTCAAACGTATTCGCGTACCCAAGAAAAGAAAGAAGCATCATACAGCAGCTTCAAATAATGTGAACACAGGAACCACGTCTCAAATAGCACAACAAAAGGCTGCAAACTCAAGTTTAAAATCCCTTCTGGATAAAAGGCAAAGGTGGATTAATAAGATTGGTCCATTGTTTGATAAACCTGAAATTATGAAGAGAATCCCCAATGAAAGCGTATTCAAGGACATGGACCAAGAAGAAGATGAGGATGAAGCCGATGTATTTGCACAAAACACTAATAAGGACGTGGAACTAAATTAAAATATACGAACTCTAAGGAAAAATACGTAGCATAATAACGCATATAACTAACAATTTGGATAACTATCCATAAAAAAAAAAAATAGTCACATAATACGAACATTAATATCCTTTTTTGTTACATTTTCTTCCATCTGAAATATTTGGAGGGGCAAAAACAATGAGATGACAGTTGAATGCATGAACTTCCGATCGCGGGCGTATAGGTAAAGTCAATTGAAGCAAGTGTGACGACATAAGTATCGTAATTTAGTGGTTGGATACATTAAAAAAAACAAGTGGTATATATATAAGTAGTAGTAGTAAGAAGTAAGCGATGTCTAGGGCTAAGAGAATTATGAAAGAAATCCAAGCTGTGAAGGATGATCCTGCAGCTCACATTACTCTTGAATTTGTGAGTGAATCTGATATCCACCATTTAAAAGGCACATTTTTGGGCCCACCTGGAACACCTTACGAGGGTGGCAAATTTGTCGTGGATATCGAAGTACCTATGGAGTATCCATTCAAACCACCAAAGATGCAGTTCGACACAAAAGTATACCATCCAAATATATCATCAGTGACAGGTGCCATTTGTTTAGATATTCTTAAGAATGCATGGTCGCCAGTGATAACACTAAAGTCTGCATTGATTTCGCTACAGGCGCTACTACAATCTCCAGAGCCTAACGATCCTCAAGATGCAGAAGTAGCACAACACTATTTACGGGATAGAGAATCTTTTAATAAGACTGCTGCACTATGGACGAGGTTATACGCCAGTGAAACTTCCAATGGTCAAAAAGGCAATGTAGAGGAGTCTGATTTATATGGGATTGACCACGATCTGATTGACGAGTTTGAATCTCAAGGTTTTGAAAAGGACAAGATTGTGGAAGTGTTGAGACGATTAGGCGTCAAGTCCTTAGACCCCAATGACAACAATACAGCCAACCGTATCATCGAGGAATTGTTGAAGTGAATAGATAAAAAAAAAAACGCACCAAGTAAGTAAGTAAATAAAGAATAAATAAACTATATGAGTAAAACACCAAGCGAGGATGTTTCATTGTGCATCCGTGTTCTTGATGATCACATAACTGTAAAAGAATAATACGGCACGTTAAATGTTATTTTAGAATATAAACACCTTATGTGCCATAAGCATTGAGCCAATCGCTGCTGTTTTTTTTATTCCGGGGCACCTTCGGAAGAACACAGGCGCAATTTAGTTATATAAGGAGAAGCCCTCGAGCGATCAGGGGACCGACTGCGGATCGCTTTAAGGCAAAGATAGAAGGATAAATATTTGCTTTGGAAGATAGTCGTATCTAATTTCCCATTCTGTTGTTTTCTTGATCTTTCCTACGCTTTCGACTTTCTTCCTACGCGCTTTATAATAGCTATGATGTTGCCAAGATCCATGAAATTTATGACTGGAAGGAGAATTTTCCATACTGCCACAGTAAGGGCCTTCCAGTCTACCGCTAAGAAGAGCTTAACTATCCCATTTTTGCCCGTATTACCCCAGAAACCAGGTGGTGTTAGGGGCACTCCCAATGATGCCTACGTCCCCCCCCCTGAGAATAAATTAGAGGGCTCATACCACTGGTATATGGAAAAAATCTTTGCCTTGTCCGTCGTTCCATTGGCTACGACGGCTATGCTGACAACCGGTCCGTTATCCACTGCAGCTGATTCTTTCTTTTCTGTCATGCTTTTGGGATATTGTTACATGGAATTTAACTCTTGTATCACCGATTATATTTCTGAAAGAGTTTATGGTGTTTGGCACAAGTACGCCATGTATATGTTGGGACTTGGTTCTGCGGTCTCCCTTTTTGGAATCTATAAACTAGAAACCGAGAATGATGGTGTTGTTGGTTTAGTAAAAAGTCTATGGGATTCTTCCGAGAAAGACAACAGTCAAAAGATTGAAGCTAAGAAGTAGATAAATCACCACGAATCATTTGTTCGGTCATGTAACATGCACATCTATAGCAACGACGTGTCTCCTATCTTTTGCTTTTACCTTGTTTTCCGCCGGTATATTCCTTTGCCATATTTACTAGTATTTATTTATTATTATTTATTCTTCTATTTTTCTTTTATTTATTTGTTACTTCCTAATATCGTCATTATTATGCCTTTTTCATATTTGATTTACTCCAATATATTCTGTTTGAGCTTTGTTTCCCAGCTCCGAAGATTTTGAACTAAATACTCTTTCGTCACTCGCGGATTTTCAATTATAGTCAGTTCCTTTTCATGACAGTACACATCTCTACAGTCAAATCTTCTTGAAAATTTCATAGATTTACTGACTGAATCCATCTCTGCTTTAAAAATATTCTGTAGCTGAATTAAATGGCTTTCGATGATACCATCGTCTTCAATTTGACATTCTTCTTTAATTAACTCGTAACTTAACTCATTATATATTTCGCTTAATGTTACCAATGTTAATTTCTCCAGTTTTGATCGCATTAATGATGTTAGGATTATGTTTTCCGGTAGATCTTTAATGTTTCCAAAGGCAAATATTTCGAATAATTGTTGTTCATCGGGATCTTTAGTATTTAACCATTCTTCTTTGTAGTGATATTTGTAAGGATCTTCTAGCGATTTTATTGTTTCTTCCCTCATTACCATTCTCTCTTATCTGTACTACGTAGGTCATCACTGTTATTGTTTTTTGTTTCTTTGTTTACTATTGTCCGTAATATAAATACATATTAAAAAAGTTGATGATGAGTTGCTCAATAATTTTCGCATTCCCTAAGATACAACGAACCAAAGGCAAGATAACAATAATATAAGAAAAAGCAAACGCGATAAGAGCCAGGGAAGTCAATATATACTGCACGGCTTTATTTCTATATGTGTAGATGCCTACCATTTTATACAACACCAATTCCAGTTTAATTACCAAGTACCGAAGGCCAAATGCCTCAAATCAATATAAAGGCTTTCTGTCAAAAAAAGGACATACACGATTGAATTCTAAATCGAGTGGAGATATTTGGGAGAAAGATTGTAATCATACGAAAAATTCTGGTAATGATGTTTCGTTTGAGAGTGAATTTGAAAAAGATTCGGTTGAGTATCTAAAGGATTTATGTTTCTCTATATACCCAAATTCATTACATCAGAAAATCAGAAGCATAGAAGCTTTGCCAGACCTACAGGTAAATACCTTTATTGCCTTAATTTTCCAAAATTTCGTTAAGTCTTGGTATGGTATCAAAATACCCACTGATGATTCCAAGTTTTTAACCGAACTATATAACTTAGTTCAAGATTTAATAACATATTTGAAGAGTTCCAAAATCAATTACCATGCCCTTTTACTCGATTATATTCCCTGCTTGCTTTCGTCTCACTTGAAAGCATTAAATGACTCATCTCAAAATAACGATTTAGTTTATGAACAGTACTGTAAGCTAACTTTGTTTGATTCGAAACGATATCCAATGCTATTCATTGAAATCATACAAAGTAAAATGAGCACCAAATCTCTACTACAGAGAAGCTTTTTGGATAGCTTTTTAAATGAACTTGTGTTCGGGCATATTTTTAATTCAATAGCGGAACCATATTATCTTCTGGAGGGCTTGAATAAAATTTGCATAAGAATAAAGCTAAATTCTGCAGGAAATACCAGAAACGAGGTGACTCATGGAAAGCCTAAATGCGATCCCTGGTTGTTTGTTTCCAATGTAAAGCACAAAATATTGCAAATGACCAGGCTTTTAGCTTATTCAACTTCAACAGAAGCAGCAAATATGAACACTGCCGAAATTCAAGAAACAGCATTTCTACAAAGATATATTTTTACTTTTTTCACCGATGATTTTTTCAAATTATCTATGAGAAAGCCATTCCTATTCTCAATATGCAGAACGCTTCAGCATTGGATCTCTAAATCAAATGCGTTAAACAGGGTCATGTATAGAACATTTGACAATATTGTTCAAACTAAAATTACCAGCCCTGGGACAATTGGCAACTTATTCTCATTATTACGACATTCTTTGTTTCCTAATGACAATATGATGGGGCCACCAAGAGTATTACCAGTGGGTGATGCTTTCCTAGAGTTCAGAGAAGAGTGTATTTCCAATTTATGGGATATTTGTATGACTTATAAACTTGATCATATCCTCGCTATCAAAAGGTCTGACATAGCGGATCTTATTATCTGCATATCGAAGAATAGGGATTGCAATAAATTGCTAATTTATAGAATTATTGACTGTGTTATTGCGCAGTTGCCGTAGACTTCGTGATGTATAGAGTATTGTTGACAAATATTTGATGTTACCGAAATAGCATTCTTTGTAGCATTATTACAAATTTTTATACTATGAAGTAAGATCTTAGGAAGCAAGAACATTGTTAACAAATAGCTTTTATGACCTAATCATTAGCACTATTCATTGCCAAATATGCAAATATCTATTCCTTTTGCCCGAACAGGTAAAAGTGGTATTGCTTTTATGTTAAACGCGAAACTGCCGCCACTTCGCTTAAAAAAAAAAACACTGGCTGAAAAAGAACGATGCAGTTTAGTAACTAAAGTTTTTTCTAGCTCAGGCTTAGAGTTCGATAACAACAAGTCACATTCGAGTGCTCCACTTATAGCAATTTTTCTTTTGTGTATTGGTTTGCTCCTGTGTGCTCAGGCTTTTCATTTGTTGTGAGAGTATTGTTCTTATAACTTTTCATTTTTTGAAAGAATTGGCGGCTAGCAATGTCGTACCCAGGAAAAGACAAGAATATTCCCGGAAGAATAATAGAGGCCCTAGAAGACCTGCCTTTGAGTTATCTGGTTCCTAAGGATGGGTTAGCCGCGCTAGTAAATGCCCCAATGCGGGTTTCTTTACCTTTTGACAAGACTATCTTTACCAGCGCTGATGATGGCAGAGATGTTAATATAAATGCTCTAGGTACAGCCAACAGCACTACTTCTTCCATAAAGAATGAGGCCGAAAAAGAAAGGCTTGTTTTCAAGAGACCCAGTAATTTTACGTCATCGGCCAATTCTGTTGATTATGTCCCAATTAACTTTTTGGAAGGATTATCACCGCTAGCGCAGAGTGTTCTATCAACCCATAAAGGGTTGAATGATTCCATTAACATCGAGAAAAAAAGTGAAATAGTAAGCAGACCGGAGGCAAAGCATAAGCTCGAAAGTGTGACTTCGAATGCTGGTAACTTGAGTTTCAACGACAATTCTTCCAACAAGAAAACCAAAACTTCAACAGGTGTAACCATGACGCAAGCGAATTTAGCGGAACAATATTTGAATGATCTTAAAAATATTTTAGATATTGTTGGATTTGACCAAAACTCTGCTGAAATTGGAAATATCGAGTACTGGCTCCAGTTGCCAAATAAAAAATTCGTTTTAACTACAAACTGCTTAACCAAATTACAAATGACAATTAAAAATATTACCGATAACCCACAGCTATCGAACTCAATCGAAATAACATGGCTTTTGAGATTGCTTGATGTGATGGTTTGTAATATAAAGTTCAGTAAAAGCTCTTTAAAGATGGGTTTAGATGATTCTATGTTACGATATATTGCTTTGCTTTCTACAATTGTACTATTCAATATTTTTTTACTGGGTAAGAATGACAGCAACTTACATCGGGAATCATACATCATGGAACCGCTGAATTTTTTAAGCGACTTGATAGAATCTCTAAAAATATTAACAATTGAATATGGTTCTTTGAAGATAGAATTTGACACTTTCCAGGAGGCCCTAGAATTGCTACCGAAATACATACGTAATGGCCCATTTCTGGATGATAATGTCACGGCAAAGCTTGTGTACATCTTTAGCGACTTGCTGATGAATAATGACATTGAAGCAACTACGAATATCCAATTTCAAAGTTTTTGGGATAATGTGAAGAGAATCAGCTCTGATATTTTAGTTTCATTATTCGGTAGTTTTGATCAACAGAGAGGATTTATTATAGAAGAACTACTATCTCACATCGAAAAGCTTCCCACAAAGAGAATACAAAAAAAACTAAGAAAAGTTGGTAACCAAAACATTTATATCACTGATTTTACCTTTACTTTAATGTCAATGTTAGAGAATATTAATTGCTACTCCTTCTGTAATCAGATGAAGGATATTGCACCAGAGAATATTGACCTATTAAAGAACGAATACAAAAAGCAAGAAGAATTTCTTTTTAACATTGTTGAGCATATAAATGACACAATACTGGAAAGGTTTTTCAAGAACCCGTCCGCTTTAAGGTATGTAATTGACAACTTTGTCCAAGATCTATTATTGCTAATTTCCTCCCCTCAGTGGCCTGTAACAGAAAAAATACTAAGCTCTTTGTTAAAGAGACTTCTAAGTGTATACAGCCCATCCATGCAAGTTTCTGCAAACATTGAAACAATATGTTTACAACTTATAGGGAATATTGGTTCTACAATTTTTGATATTAAATGCTCAACTAGAGACCATGAAGATAACAACTTGATTAAAATGATTAATTACCCCGAAACTTTGCCGCATTTTTTTAAATCATTTGAAGAATGCATTGCATATAATGAAACGATCAAATGCCGTCGTTCTGCAACAAGATTCCTTTGGAATTTAAGACTCGGTGCGATCTTGAGATTAGAAGAGTATACAAAGGATGCCAAAGAACAAACTATAACCGTTGACAATGAATTGAAAAAAATATTGGAGCAGATAAAAGATGGTGGACTTGGACCCGAATTAGAGAACAGAGAAGCAGATTTTAGTACGATTAAATTGGATTATTTTTCTATTTTGCACGCCTTTGAACTACTGAATCTATACGATCCATACTTGAAGTTGATATTATCACTTCTAGCCAAGGATAAAATCAAACTGAGATCGACTGCTATTAAATGTCTCTCGATGTTGGCTTCAAAAGACAAAGTGATACTTTCAAACCCAATGGTTAAAGAAACTATTCACCGGCGTTTAAACGACTCATCTGCATCTGTCAAGGATGCCATTCTAGATTTGGTCAGTATTAATTCTTCATACTTCGAATTTTATCAACAAATTAACAACAACTATAACGATGATAGCATAATGGTAAGAAAACATGTGTTAAGAATTAATGAAAAAATGTACGACGAGACGAACGACATCGTCACGAAGGTATACGTAATAGCAAGAATCCTAATGAAAATAGAAGACGAGGAGGACAATATAATTGATATGGCTAGGCTGATTTTATTAAATAGATGGATATTAAAGGTACATGAAGTATTGGACCAGCCCGAAAAGTTGAAAGAAATTTCTTCTTCAGTCCTACTAGTAATGTCCCGTGTGGCTATAATGAATGAGAAATGCTCCCAACTTTTCGACTTGTTTCTCAACTTTTATCTCCTAAACAAAGAAGCGCATTCAAAAGAAGCATACGATAAAATCACTCACGTTCTAACCATTCTTACCGACTTTTTGGTACAAAAAATTGTCGAGCTCAACTCAGATGACACAAATGAAAAGAATTCGATTGTTGATAAACAAAATTTTTTAAACCTTTTGGCGAAGTTTGCTGATTCTACTGTGTCATTTTTGACTAAAGACCACATTACAGCATTGTATCCTTATATGGTATCGGACGAAAAATCTGACTTCCACTATTATATCTTGCAAGTCTTTAGATGTACTTTTGAAAAATTGGCCAACTTTAAACAGAAATTTTTGTATGACTTAGAGACGACCCTTTTGAGTAGGCTACCAAAGATGAATGTAAGAGAGATAGATGAAGCTATGCCTCTTATCTGGTCTGTTGCCACTCATCGTCATGATACTGCTAGAGTAGCTAAAGCATGTTCATCCTGTCTTTCCCATTTACATCCATATATAAATAAGGCAAATAACGAGGAAGCTGCCATTGTAGTTGACGGAAAATTGCAAAGGCTGATATATTTATCCACCGGTTTTGCCAGGTTCTGCTTTCCTAAACCCTCCAATGATAAAATTGCATTTTTACAAGAAGGTGAAACCCTGTATGAACATATTACCAAATGCCTACTTGTACTATCTAAAGACAAAATTACACACGTAATAAGAAGGGTTGCTGTGAAAAATCTCACTAAATTATGTGGAAATCATCCAAAACTATTCAATTCAAGACACGTTCTACATTTACTGGACAAAGAATTTCAGAGCGATCAGCTAGATATTAAACTAGTAATTCTAGAAAGTTTATATGATCTTTTTCTACTGGAAGAAAGGAAGTCAGTGAGAAACACTGGCGTTAATAGCACTTTGTCTTCGAACTCCATTTTGAAAAAGAAATTACTGAAAACGAATAGGGTAGAGTTTGCAAATGATGGAGTATGTTCAGCGTTGGCTACTAGATTTTTAGACAGTATTCTCCAACTATGTCTCCTACGTGATCTAAAGAATTCTCTCGTAGCTATTCGATTATTAAAGTTGATTTTGAAATTTGGTTACACAAATCCCTCTCATTCAATTCCAACCGTAATTGCTTTATTTGCCTCTACTAGCCAGTATATTCGTCATGTCGCCTATGAGTTGTTAGAAGATCTTTTTGAGAAATACGAAACGCTAGTATTCAGTAGTTTATCTCGAGGGGTTACAAAAGCTATACATTATTCTATTCATACAGATGAGAAGTATTATTACAAGCACGATCATTTTTTGTCTTTACTTGAAAAATTATGTGGAACTGGAAAAAAAAATGGCCCAAAGTTCTTTAAAGTTCTGAAGAGAATCATGCAATCCTATTTAGATGATATCACCGATTTAACATCAACAAATAGTAGTGTTCAAAAGTCCATTTTCGTTCTCTGCACTAACATTTCGAATATCACATTTGTTTCTCAGTACGACTTGGTGTCCCTACTCAAAACCATTGATTTAACTACAGATAGATTAAAAGAGGTTATCATGGATGAAATAGGTGACAATGTTTCATCGCTATCCGTATCAGAAGAAAAGCTCAGTGGAATAATTTTAATACAGTTAAGCTTACAGGATTTGGGTACTTATCTACTGCACTTATACGGGTTAAGGGATGATGTGCTTTTATTAGATATTGTAGAAGAATCAGAATTGAAGAACAAACAACTCCCTGCAAAGAAGCCGGATATCAGTAAGTTTTCCGCACAGTTGGAGAATATTGAACAGTATTCATCAAATGGCAAGCTTCTTACATATTTTAGAAAACACGTGAAGGATACGTAAATATATTGCACTTAAAATATACATAGTATTAATAATCATTTTGCATTTTCCATGCTGGTTTTTCACGCAGGTTTTGAGAAGCAACTATGAAATATTGAATTTCATTTACACCATCGCATTATATTAGTTCAAACTAAACCTTTTTTTTCTTGCGGACAGGCAAAATATTAATACCTGAGTTAGTTTTCATTCCATTGTGTGTTTTTACAAAGGTCTTTTCGTTACAAGAGGGCACTATTGCTAAGTTTGGGTTGATATTGTTAATAATAGCACCCACATTCTCAGAAGACCTTTGTGAAATCTGAGATGCAGTGCAAGATGAAATTGAACCTAAAGGCGCCTTCTCTGAAAGAGTTGGACTTATAGATGCAGCATTGTTCCTTAAGGCATTCATTTCTTTTGATTTGACAGTCTCTGTCACAGATATTTCCTCCGCTTTAACATTCAGTTTCATAGACTTTTGTGTATCTTGCCTTATATCCCGAATGACTTCTGGTTCCACCTCCATCGTTAACGGGATGACTTCCCTTCTTCTTTTCACAGCAATCTGCGTTGATATTCGAGGAGCTTTCTTGAATTTTTTTGGATTTGTGGGAACTTTGTTTTTCCATGAATTTCTCTCTTTAGTGGAGGTTTTAATCAAATACGGTTTTCGGAGCGGCTCAGCTACGATAGCAAACCGTGTCATTCCCTTTTGTGATTGATGATCGCTCAGCAGTACTATAATGGAACCACCGCATTGCTGCTCTCTCTTCTTTAGGCGTCTCTCCCTTATTTCCTCAACGGTTATTTTTTCTTCTTCTTCGTCAGAGGAGCTTGCGTAATCTGGAATAAAAGTTCGATCGATTCGAGTATATATCTTGGGCCAATCTTTGCCACTAACCAATTTCAACAATGAATCACTTGAGGCTGGCCTTCTAGCTAAATTGCGGCTTTTTTTTTTCATAGATTCAAATTTATGTAACATTGAATCAATCAGCTCTTTAGTTTGGTAACGTTTAGTCTCCATTTCATTCTCGTCAGTGGGGTCATTTATTTTAGTAACCTTCTGTAATGTTACTTCCCAATTCAACATACCCAGTCTGTCTGAAATTAATGAAAGCCTGTCTGCTTCATTTTCACCATTTACGATGTCCGATTGAATCATTCTATTTTCTTGCTTCAACATTTTCTTGTGGTAAGGCTGATACGTGCTATCAGGAAGCAAATCATCAGTTGGTTTTCTAATATTCTGGCTCAATTCATGATGTTCAATTTCTAGTGTCATCTTTGTAATTGTCTCTCTCTTTTTCTTGATCTCATCATCGACATTACTCATGAACGGCGACTTCATCACAGGTTTCTGACAACGCGTTTCGTCAACATGCTCATCTACAGTAAAGCAGGACTTAGATTTCCTTAGATGTCCAGCATTTGGGTTTATCCTGCTGACTAATCTTAACTTCCTTTTAGGGTTAATTTCGTATTCTTCTGTATCAAAATCGAATTTTTCAAATTCTCCATGACTATTTTTAATCTCAGACCTCAGCAATCTCTCAGAAGTATTATTTGCTTCTTCTATTGATTGAAAAATACCCATTGATGAACTCTCATATGCTTTTAATGCTGTAGAAATTTTCGGTTTTCCTTTTTAATCTTGCTACTTTTTGTTTTGAGATCGCTGAAATCAACTCGCGGGTTAGATTTTCTTATTTTTAAAAATGTAGAACGAACGATTATGGAAACAACAATAACCAAAAAGAAAGGGAAAACAGTACCGCTTCTACTAATCTGTTGGATACATTAGACAATAAGCTCTAGGAAGTATGGTATATCGTAACAGGTCAAAGAGCGTTTTATCTACACACAGCAAGAAGAGCGACGATAAGGCCCACTATAAATCACGTTCGAAAAAGAAATCAAAAAGCAGGAGCAAGAAGAGGTTAAGAATCTACTGGAGATACATATCTATTGTATGGATCTTATGGTTAGGATTAATATCTTATTATGAATCAGTGGTTGTGAAGAGAGCAATGAAGAAGTGCCAATGGTCGACTTGGGAGGATTGGCCTGAAGGCGCTGAAAGTCATAGGGTGGGTTTATTTGCAGACCCACAAATAATGGACGAATATTCATATCCTGGGAGGCCTCAAATAGTTAATTATTTTACAAGAGTGATTGTTGACCATTATCACAGGAGAAATTGGAAATATGTCCAGTATTACTTGGATCCTGATAGCAATTTTTTCCTAGGTGATCTATTTGATGGAGGGAGAAACTGGGATGATAAGCAATGGATTAAAGAGTACACACGATTCAACCAAATATTCCCCAAGAAGCCACTGAGAAGAACGGTCATGTCTTTACCAGGTAATCACGATATTGGTTTTGGAGACACAGTTGTTGAATCGAGTTTACAGAGATTTTCTAGTTACTTTGGAGAAACTTCCTCCTCATTAGACGCTGGAAATCATACCTTTGTACTTTTAGATACAATTTCGCTTTCTGATAAAACAAATCCGAATGTCTCGAGGGTTCCTAGACAGTTTTTGGATAATTTTGCAATGGGTTCACATCCGCTTCCTAGAATTCTTTTAACTCACGTTCCATTATGGAGGGATCCAGAACAGCAAACGTGCGGTCAGCTACGTGAATCCAAAGAACCTTTTCCTATTCAGAAAGGGCACCAGTACCAGACAGTTATAGAAAACGATATATCACAAGAAATTTTAACGAAAATTCAACCAGAAATATTATTTTCCGGGGATGATCATGACCATTGTCAGATATCACACTCATATCCGTTTCAGGGGAAAACTAAAAATGCTCAAGAAATTACAGTAAAGTCATGTGCAATGAACATGGGGATCAGTAGGCCTGCTATTCAATTGCTCTCCTTATATAATCCTTCAGATTTGACAATGGTAAATGCCGGCGGAGAGTATGCATCAAAAACTTACCAAACAGAGCTATGCTATATGCCAGATCCCTACAAGGCAATCAGAATGTACCTATGGGGATTATTATTCTCTGCTGCCTTTATCGCATACATGCATTTTTTCCCAAAATCTTTTAATAATCGCGTAGCAACCATAATGAACAGAGTATTTACACGACCTGATGGTAACACCTCAGATTTGCCATTACCTACAAGTATTTCCAAATCGAAATCCAAAAAATCATTGACACATAGTAAATACGCTGTGAATGATACGCGTTCGATCAAACAATTTCTAGTTAATGCAATTGTCCTTTTTGTTTCTGTGATGCCCATTTTTATTTATTTTTATACTGTAGTCTAGACAGAATTACTGCTATTCTCTTCCAGGATCAAAATGCTTTGAAGGGAAACGTCTGGCTATTTAACATATGCGAATACACCTTATATACAGACAATGAACAAGAGATATAAATTATACCGGGTGTGGTATTACTATGCTCACCAAACAGTTTGCATAACCTCTACTGGATTTGCATTATGTTTTGTGGTCCAAGCTAAAACTGCAGGACTGGGCGTAACACCAATTACTTCACTATACGGGGACAAAAAAGAACACCTAGGTAAGTTGTTGGTTCCTTTAGTTTTATATCAAATTTAGCAAGTCATGACGGCAAATTTCTTTGTAAGCTTTGTTTAAAAGATGGATACAAAAGGACGACTTTCCTTTCAATCTTTCGTTTTTGCTTTTTATTATTCCATAGCAATATAGTGATCATAGTAGTGTAATTTTTAGAGTTTAAAAAACACGAAAGTAGGATGAAGTACAAAAGATTAACGAAAATACTCCATTCTCTTAACAACTCATACGTATATGAAGATTAAATTAATATGGAAGATAAATTAGACAGATACTACACAAATGTGCTTTCAAATGCTGAAAAGGATAAACACACAACTGTCGATAGCGATGACAAAAGTAGTGGCGAGGAAAATTTAGATGAACTACTTAATAAATTGGATAGAGAATTAGACGAGGATCATGAATTTTTGAGTGCTTATCGGTCGGAGAGGCTACAACAAATATCAGATCATTTAAAACAGGTCAAGAAGAATGTTGAGGATGACGGATACGGTAGATTGCAGTGCATTGATAACGAGGCAGATGCTATCCAAATATGTACAAAGACTACTATGGTGGTCATACATTTTGAATTAGAAACATTCGGTAAGTGCCAGTATATGAATGAAAAACTGGAAAACTTGGCAAAGAGGTATCTAACCACGAGATTTATTAAAGTAAACGTCCAAACATGTCCATTTTTGGTTAATAAACTGAATATTAAAGTACTTCCGTTTGTAGTTGGATACAAGAATGGCCTAGAAAAAGTTCGCTACGTAGGATTTAGTAAACTGGGAAATGACCCTAATGGGTTTGATATTAGGAGGCTAGAGCAATCTTTAGCCCATTCAGGTGTTATAGAAGACACATTCGAAATAAGAAAGCATTCATCTGTGAATACGGAACGCTTCGCTTCTACAAATCATGATAGAAGTGAAAGTGATAGTGATTTAGATATTTAACTAAATAACCATTACCTCCCTACTAAAAATGACTCGATGGTCTTTTAAGCCATACGCATGAGCGAAAATGGTTCCTCCTGTTCAAACTAAATCGGTTATTCGAGCGTACCGTTGAAAATTTAATAAAACGTTTTGGGGGATTTATAGAAAGTTAAATACGAAATATGCGTATAGTAATGTTTATACATGAAACTCAAAAATGCGACTGTGTTCCTTAAAATAATAAAAGTTGAGTACGAATAACGATGACTGAGAAAGGTAGTGTATATTGTATATAAAATTGGACCATCTTTGTAGTAAAGACAAAAAAACCAATAAATGCAGATAAACTTAGCAGAACTGACTCTAAATTTAACTTTCCTTGGATGATTTTTCATTGAGTTTTTGAGTAAGTTCTAGGATTTGTTGCTTCAAGTCATCATTCTCAACCAATAAATGTGCTCTGTGAATTTCACTATCCTTTAAAGAGTCCATAGTTTTTTTCAATTGAATACAAGATCTCGCGTAACCTTCTTTAATAAAATTGAAATTGAGCAGCAATTTATGAGTATTAATTATTCTTGCCTTCATTTCCGAAATTTGACTTATTGTAAACTCATTTGTGAACTTAGCAGGCTTCGTTGCAGATACAATGTCTTGTCTTGCAGAATCTATTTTAGATGTTATATCAGTAATCATGGATTCTATTTTTAGGTGGGATTCATTAGCGTCGGATGAAGCTAACGAAGATGAAGGTGATAGGGATGCAGGGGATAACATGGGTTCATTTGTGGTTTTCAAAAGGGATTTTTTCTTCTTGATGGTGGGTTTATCTATCTTATAGTTCTTTTGTTCTTTATCAGGTTTATGTACGTTGTTTTGGTTTGTACTTTTATCTAATGATGCCTTGCCAGTATAACCCTTTTTATGCCTATCGAGATCAATACCAACTAGGCTATCATTAGCACTTCTCTGCATTTCCAAAAGTGTGCTCGAATCGGTGTTGTGTTCATCGTTAAATAGAGATTCCAATGTTAGGTGTTTCTGAGAAGCGATGTCGGAATCAAAAATATCAGTGCAGTCTAAATTATCCATCATAACTTGTTCGAGATCCTTTCCCAAATCTAAACTCTGCCCATCGATCTTTACTGTATCATCAAAATGATTATTTGCCTGAGTGAGCAGCCGATGCAACGTATGTTCTATATTGGCATCATCTGTTAAATCTGTATTCGGATTGGACTGATTCGTGTTCATTATCTTCACGTTTTCCCTATCACAACCTTAGTGTAACTTGAACCAACAAAATTTAAGATGTCAAAACTTCAATCAAGTATTGAGCTCTTCAATAGGGCACTAGCCCTCTGAAATTTTTCATTGAAAATACCGTACCGCATGTTTTTTGGAAATTTTTCATCTCATCGCTAAAGTGGAAAAAAAAAATTCTAGAAACTGAAAAAAAAGAGAAAAAAAAATGACAGAAAATATTTGATTTATATCAAGATGACACGAGTTTGCAAAAAGAGAAAGACACGCTATAGAAACTATTTTGGCAAATTAATCTATTCACTTATTTTTGAGTTTCTGAGTGTAGTTATATGCAAAGAGGCTATAAATCCTTATTTTTTTGAGAAAAAATGCTTGAGAAAAAATGCTTGAGAAAAGATGTATTTTTTTTTATTCGTTAGCATTTTTCCAGATATCGTTGAACATTGCTAGAATACTATCAAACCCGATTTTCCCCTTCACCGCGTTATCACTAAAACGTTTAACGCCCCAGTTTTCTACTTTCTCACTAAAGGTTTTGGTCGGAACACCAGACAGAAACTTTGCATCCTGCTTGAAAAGAGTCACATTCGATGGATTTTTCGGATGAGGAACATAACGTACGGTTTCGTAACACTTCAAAATATGCGGGAAGGTCATATTGCAACTCCTCATAGTTAAAGATCTGTCCCTTCGATCAACGGTGGAGACCTCTCGCACGTATGCTAAATTAGTGTTCCCCACTAAAATGGACATCCAGTGAGGGGTGTTCTGACGTATGGTTATCAGCCGTTCTGTAAGAAGTACATCGCCATGTTCTTTGAGCTCTCGGCGGAGCACATCGACTGCAATAACGTGTGTGGAGATCTTGTTTGGATATTTCATCCAGTTCGCCGTGGTGACTTTCTCCCATGGGTAATCGAATTCATAAGATTTTTGAAATGATTTCATTATTAATATATAAGCTCGAGAGATATATGACTAATAGAAATATTTACTTGAACTTGTCGATTAGAGAAAAGAAAATGCGTTGCTTGGACCGCAGATCCCACTTATTGTTTTCTTGCCAAATGTAACAAGATCTATAGGTTTATGAACTTTCTTCGAAAATCTCATTACTTTTTTTGATAAATAAACGGGCCCCTTGCGGACAAAGCCCTGAAAATTGAAGATTTACGCAGTATCACGTAAACCCAAAAAAAAAAATACAATATCGGTTAAAGTGCTGTTTTAATTTAGAATATATGTTTTACTAATCTATTTATAATCAAGTATATGTGTAATTTGGCTTTTTCCCTTGCCTTGTGCTTAACCTAGTTTTTTTCAGGTGATTATTTTACCGGGCATTACCTCCTAATACCCATCCTCCCATGTTATCCATATCATCTTCGCCGTATAAATCCAGGGTGACGGCTTTTTTATAAACGGGTTTGGTGACTGTAGAATTCGAGTTTGAGTATTTCACTCCTTCAGTTGTTACATCTGTAAAGCCTGCACTATCATTGTCATCATAGAGATTTAGATTGAAATTATTGGAATTTATACCAGTATTATTGTCGTTATCATTATCATTATAGTTATCATTGTCTGGGTGATTCGGTACTATTGTGCTATTAGTCGAATCGTTATCGTCCTCGCGTTCTTTGGGGATAGATCCAGACATGATTTGGTCTTCTTCCTCGAGATTTAGTAACCTATGACTGGAATTGTTACTATTTTTAATGCTATTCGCCATCAACGCATCTGTAGGCGTTCTGGACTTGAAGTTTAGTGCCAAACCATTCTTTTCCATGTTACCATTCATCAAGGTGCTAAAAAGGTTAACTGATGGTTGTCTTCTCAGTTCTTCAAATGACTTGTTGATCAAATTCTTCTCAAATAGCAAGTTACTGTTTGAATTATTTCTCATTAGTAATGGAGATGCCTGTTGTGTATGTTGTGGAATTGGTGAATTCAAGAATTTTTGCTTCTTACTTGTGTCATTTAATAATTTGGAAAATGCGTTTGATACTGTAGACATGTCATTCAACGAGGAGTTTGAACTACTTGCGCTTGTAGAGGGCGTAGATATTCGGGAAATAAATTCCGGAGGTATCAATCCATTACTAATAGAAGGAGCCAAGTTTCTGTTCATCAAAGATTTCCTTTTAATAAGCGTTGCAGACGATAGATTCTTTTTGTTGTTGATAGTGTCTGTCCCGTCAAAATCACCATCGTGCACGTAGACGTTAGTAAAATGGTTTGAAGAGGTCGATCTTTTAGGTGATGAAGCCCCTGCAGAATCGGGTTGTTGGCTGTTTGGAAATTTCTGGTTGAACGGCTTTTGCAGAGCAGGGTCCATTAAACTCAAGGACCTAAACCTACCCCTTGTTTCCTTCGAATTTTTTGCCATAGAATCTATTCCGGAGGATAACACGTCTGTGCTCGAACCAGAGCGGGACAAAATGCTTGGAGCGTAAAAGCTCAAACCTTCATCGTCACTCTCATCGTCATCGTCATCATCGTCATCATCGTCTTCATCATCATCATAGTTGTCTTCATTTCCACCTTCTTCATCATCGTAATTAAAGCCATATTCATCTGCGTATGAGGTTCTATCCTGCTCTTGTTCCCCTCGTTCTTTTGTATAATCGTCATAATTATTATTGTTGTACAGGACAATTTCCTCATTCTTAGCACGGTCTTGCACTTCGTTGATTTGGTTGTTTAACTCGTCATATACTAGTTCGTCGTTTGATGGTGTCTTTCCGTAGGGGAAGGGAGAAGGCGATCTGGACATATTAGAACTAGAATAGGATTGTGAACGGGAATGTGGATGCAGATGCGATTGTAAATGCAGTGCAGTTCCCGAAGGCTGCTTGCGTAGGTTGGATTCCTGACCAATAAGATTGTTGATTGACGTTGATGGGATAGTTGTGATGGATTCGTTCGTTTTGAACATATGTGCCCTGTTGGATTTTCTGTTGATAGACAACGACCTAATTCTGACGGACTTGTCTTTATTGGAGGTTAAAACCGAGTTTTGAAAATTCAACAACGACGAAGAGTTTCTTTTCAAACTTGTGTTGCTCTGGTCGTCGCCCTTATCTTCGTTAACAGCATCTGAATATTCATGTAGCGCTTTTATTGATTCCTGGGAGATAAGGCTGGTGAGAGGGTGGTCTGACAACAAAGTCAGCAGTGCTTTTACCCCCGTGCTATTCGTGACAATAACTATGGAATCCAAGACAGTCTGGTCTTGCATGCTACCATTGCTCTGGTTTGAGCCGGTGAATTTCTCGTTCAACTTGGTGTAGTACTCTTTGAACGGGAGTGACTTGGAGTTCTGGATTGTCTTAGTGAAAGAACCAATATTCTGCCAATTAATGATTTTTAAATTAAGCAGTTCTGCGTTCAGGAAAGTAGAAAACCACTTGAGAGAGGTGGGAGAAACGTTGATCTGGAAACATAGGTTTAGTTTCTTTTGAACATACAAGTCTTTGAAAGAATTAAACAATTTTTCAACCAAAAATCTTATGGTCTCCACGTAACGTAAAGACCCCGAAGACGACACCAGTACATTCAGATCAAACTTGTTTTCCGGTGTGCTGCGAGAGCTGATCAGACTTTTCAACTCCTCCCAAAACTTATCGTTATCTTCCGCAGTAGATGTGTTGGAAAAACTTTGCGCGATCGAATTTCTAAGCCGATGCAGCTTAAACCGTTTATTCAGTCTGGAAAGCTTGTTATGAGTCATCTCATCGTTGTAGTAGTCGATCGTAGGGATATCTATGTAAAGTAGGATGTTAAGCTTCTTTAGCGAAGGGTACCGGTCCGCCAAAGACGCTTGTACCACTGTCTGCTGCATGTTGGAGTAAGTGATCAGAAACAGCGAGTCCTGTGACTTCACACTAACTTTTGGTGAAGTGGACTGGGCAAAGCGACGCTCATTAATGCTCGCGGCTGCTGCGTCCGTACCGACAGTGTCCATCGTAGTGTAGGCTTCCCAAAATTTAGGATGTGATTAGTAATAGTGGTTGATTGCGAGCTCCGGGATGCGAGGGAGAGCGTGTATGTGTACTTCAAGTTCGCCAACTTCTCTCTTAAATAGAAAAAGAAAAGAAGAAAAAGGAAACGAAAAAAAAAAAAAAGTAGGGAAAAGCTGAGTGATGAAGATCCGGGCTGCCAAGATTGGGTTTGAAACGTGTAGTCAGCTACAAACCAAAAATTAAAAGAACAATAGCAAAGAACCTTAGTAGGAAAACAATAAAATAATAGACACGACACCCGTAGAAAGATAGAACGGGACGAGGGGCCGGTTCAACAACTATCATACTTTCTTGTTCAACAACGCGATTAACCCAAATAATAAAAAAGCTACGAGACAAGAACAGACGAGGCAATACGAGCAACGAGCGCAACGAGAACGGTAAGCATGGCAACGGCGCGCACACCCACGCCCCGCAACCGCACACCTCAGCTCAAAGTAACCCACTTTAACGTGACTGGACCTGAGCTGTCTGACTCAGTCGTTTGCAAATAGGTTAACGCCGTCGCTTCTCCCTTTCGTGTACCGTATATCTTTCTTTAATTGCATTCCCTTGTTGTGATTATCGTTTCCCATTGCAGTGAGCTTTCATTTTGGGGGCCCTGGGAGTAGGCTGTTTTTCGATAGAGTGAGAGGTGTGGGTTCTGCGGCAGAATGGATACGGGCCGTGGATCACTGTTTACGGGAGTTTTGCTTTGGTGGCAAAATTTTCGCTCGGTGATGTGTTAGTAGTTGTTATTCTGGTAAGAAACGAACGAAAGACGGAAAGGATTATGTATAACAGTGTATGTGTGCAGTGTGTGGAAAAGGTAAAGGTTAAGGGTGTGGAAGCAGTGAGAAGCAGAAGATTATAATATAAGTAGAGTAGAAGCATGTCATTGCAATTGTTGAATCCGAAGGCTGAATCGTTGAGAAGGGATGCGGCTTTGAAGGTTAACGTCACATCTGCTGAGGGCTTACAATCCGTCCTAGAGACCAACTTGGGCCCTAAGGGCACGCTAAAGATGCTTGTGGATGGTGCTGGTAACATCAAGCTGACCAAGGACGGTAAAGTGTTGCTGACCGAGATGCAGATCCAGTCGCCTACAGCGGTACTGATTGCTAGGGCAGCTGCCGCGCAGGATGAAATCACGGGCGATGGGACCACGACGGTTGTGTGTCTTGTGGGTGAATTGCTTAGACAAGCGCACCGTTTCATTCAAGAGGGCGTGCATCCGCGGATCATCACTGATGGGTTTGAGATTGCGCGGAAGGAGTCCATGAAATTTTTGGACGAATTCAAGATCAGTAAGACGAACCTTTCCAATGATAGAGAGTTCCTTCTGCAAGTGGCCCGGTCGTCGCTGCTAACCAAGGTGGACGCTGACTTGACGGAGGTCTTGACGCCCATTGTAACGGATGCGGTGCTAAGCGTGTACGACGCGCAGGCTGACAATTTGGATTTACACATGGTTGAGATCATGCAGATGCAGCACTTGTCTCCTAAAGATACCACTTTTATTAAGGGTTTGGTATTGGACCACGGTGGTAGGCATCCTGACATGCCCACCCGTGTGAAGAACGCGTATGTTTTGATTTTGAACGTATCTTTGGAATACGAGAAGACTGAAGTTAACTCTGGGTTCTTTTACAGTTCTGCGGACCAAAGGGACAAGTTGGCCGCTAGTGAGAGGAAGTTTGTGGATGCCAAGTTGAAGAAGATCATCGACTTGAAAAACGAAGTTTGTGGCATGGATCCAGACAAGGGTTTTGTTATCATTAACCAAAAAGGCATTGACCCCATGTCTTTAGACGTGTTTGCCAAACACAACATCTTGGCTTTGAGAAGGGCCAAGAGACGTAACATGGAAAGATTGCAATTGGTCACTGGCGGTGAAGCTCAGAACTCTGTGGAAGACTTGTCGCCTCAGATTCTTGGGTTTTCTGGCTTGGTCTACCAAGAAACCATAGGCGAGGAAAAATTCACATACGTTACAGAGAACACTGACCCCAAGTCTTGCACCATCTTAATCAAGGGCTCCACTCATTATGCCCTCGCTCAAACAAAGGATGCGGTGAGAGATGGTCTCAGAGCTGTGGCAAACGTTCTCAAGGACAAAAACATCATTCCAGGCGCTGGTGCGTTCTACATCGCCCTTTCGAGATACCTAAGATCTGCCAACATGAACAAGTTGGGTGCCAAGGGTAAAACAAAGACAGGTATTGAGGCGTTCGCAGAAGCATTGCTGGTAATTCCAAAGACTTTGGTGAAGAACTCAGGATTCGACCCATTGGACGTGCTCGCAATGGTGGAGGACGAGTTGGATGACGCTCAGGATTCTGACGAAACGAGATATGTTGGTGTGGACTTGAACATAGGTGATTCTTGCGACCCTACCATCGAGGGTATTTGGGATTCCTACCGCGTACTAAGAAATGCTATTACCGGTGCTACAGGTATTGCCAGCAACTTGTTATTATGCGATGAATTGTTAAGGGCAGGTAGATCCACTTTGAAAGAAACACCACAGTAATAAAAAATAATAATAATAATAATAATAATAATAATAATAACAAGAACACGAATACTAGTAGTAATAGTAGTCAGATACAAAAATTCTATGTAACATATTTTTTCCAGTCACTATCATCATCATCATATTTTGTATATATACATTTATTATATAAAATATCATACCAATTTTTGCCAAAGAACACCGTTTCCCTCTTCGCGTTGACCACAGTAATTGCAGAAACGACAAAAAAAAAACAAAAAAAAGAAGCACCATTCTAACTCAGCCTTTAATAACCTGACATGATAACTTATAATAGTCATTGCCAGTTGCTAAGTATCTTTGACCAAAAATCACAACATCATGGCTGTGGAGGAAATTGCGTCCCGCAAGGACATTAGTTTAAGAGATATGCAAATCTCTGCCATATTAAAAATGCTGTTTTTAAATAAGGATTTGAACAACAACGACAACATCACCACCATCACAGACGATATTTTTAACCAGCAGGAGATCATCTGGAAGGTGTTGATACTGGACATCAAGAGCACTGCTACCATATCTTCTGTTCTCAGAGTCAATGACCTGCTGAAAGCTGGTATCACCGTTCATTCCTTGATTAAACAAGACAGATCTCCCTTGCCAGATGTCCCTGCCATATATTTCGTCTCCCCCACAAAGGAAAACATTGACATTATAGTCAATGACTTGAAAAGCGACAAGTATTCTGAATTTTACATCAACTTTACCTCATCTCTGCCCAGAAACCTCCTGGAAGATTTGGCTCAACAAGTCTCCATCACGGGTAAATCTGATAAAATCAAACAAGTTTACGACCAATACCTGGACTTCATTGTAACTGAACCGGAACTGTTCTCACTAGAAATTTCAAACGCATACTTGACATTGAATGACCCGAAAACCACAGAAGAGGAAATCACGGGCTTATGCGCCAACATCGCGGACGGTTTATTCAACACTGTCTTAACGATCAATTCTATCCCCATTATAAGAGCAGCTAAGGGTGGGCCTGCTGAGATCATCGCTGAGAAACTGGGTACAAAATTACGTGATTTCGTCATCAATACCAATTCCTCCTCCACTTCCACTTTGCAGGGAAATGATTCTCTGGAAAGAGGAGTGTTGATTATTTTGGATAGAAACATAGATTTTGCCTCCATGTTTTCACATTCGTGGATTTATCAGTGCATGGTCTTTGATATTTTCAAATTATCAAGAAACACCGTTACTATTCCACTTGAAAGTAAGGAAAACGGAACTGACAATACCACCGCAAAACCATTAGCCACGAAAAAATATGATATAGAGCCAAACGATTTTTTTTGGATGGAAAACTCTCATTTGCCATTCCCAGAAGCTGCAGAGAACGTTGAAGCGGCATTGAATACGTACAAGGAGGAAGCCGCAGAAATTACTAGGAAAACTGGTGTTACCAACATATCAGATTTGGACCCAAACTCGAATAATGATACGGTTCAAATTCAGGAAGTCGTAAAGAAACTGCCAGAGTTAACAGCTAAGAAAAATACTATTGATACACATATGAATATTTTTGCTGCATTGTTGTCACAATTGGAAAGTAAAAGTCTTGATACTTTCTTTGAAGTTGAACAAGACCCTGGAAGCACCAAAACAAGATCTAGGTTTTTGGATATACTAAAAGATGGTAAGACAAACAATCTTGAGGACAAACTGAGATCGTTTATTGTTCTTTACTTGACATCAACGACAGGCTTACCAAAGGATTTTGTCCAAAATGTGGAAAACTATTTCAAGGAAAACGATTACGATATCAATGCTTTAAAATATGTTTATAAGCTAAGAGAGTTCATGCAATTATCAAATATGTCGTTACAAAATAAATCTTTGGAAGATGGATCCGATTCCGCTTTCAAACCAAGCAACTTAACATTATCCGGTATCTATGGCTTAACTGAAGGCAAATTACAAGGAGGTGTAGGAAGTTTAATATCAGGTATTAAGAAGTTACTGCCTGAAAAGAAAACCATCCCGATAACAAATGTTGTTGATGCGATAATGGACCCTTTAAACAGCTCTCAAAAAAATTTGGAGACTACTGACAGTTACCTATACATCGACCCAAAAATTACAAGGGGTTCCCATACCAGAAAGCCAAAAAGACAATCTTATAATAAGTCACTAGTGTTTGTAGTTGGTGGCGGTAACTACCTAGAATATCAAAACCTCCAAGAATGGGCACATTCCCAGTTGCATAATCCCAAAAAAGTCATGTATGGTAGCACAGCCATTACCACACCAGCTGAATTCTTAAATGAGATTTCTCGCCTTGGCGCAAGTAATAGCAGCAACAACGATGCATAATTGGCATCTAGCCCCAATGACGATACACTAATATATATATATATATATATATCTATATATCTGCAAGAAATAAGCGTGTGTAGTAAGTAAAAGGAAAAATAGAAATTTTTGCTCAAAAATAACGGTCCCATTTTGATACAATGTTTTTGGTTTAGTGATTTGCGTAATATTTATTTTTATTTATGAAATGTGCTTTAGGCTTTCTTCACTGTTACAAATAATTTGCGGAAGTTTCTAAAATCTTTGTTGACCTTTTGGCATCCAAAAACAGCAATTTGGCTTCATTAACGTCATTAACAACAATTTCCTTACGATTGCTTGTTTGTGCTAGGATACCACATGGTGCCAATAATTGTAAAGCGTAACGTAACGAAGTTTCTGTACCCATCGTGGCTAAAAGGTCCAATGCGCTACTTTCTACTTGCAATCTTTCAACGGTAGCTCTTCTCTCTATAATGGTACGGATCTCGTCCTTGTCATATGGTAATGTACGAACAATTAACAATCTATCGATCAAATCAGGTGGCACACCATGTGGTGATATCACATCCTCAGTGCCACGGACTGTAGTCATGCCCCTATTAGAAGCCAATACAACAACGGGGGCGATATTAGATTCAAGCGCTTTGTTCAAATACGTGAATATTTCAATGTCTAGCATATTAACTTCATCAATGAACAAAACACCTGGAATAAGTTCTGCGACACCTTGATCAATATATTTAGCAACAACTTTATTCACCTCTTGTCTTAATTTCTCGGTTATTTCAGTCTTCTTAGGTTTGAGCAACTGGCCCATCATTGATATGACATCTTGACCACCTTGTGGTCTTGCGTTTGCAACATCCAAATCGTGCAAGGTAACATCTTGTACAATTTCCTTTTTCTTATGCACTTCGCCTTTTGGCAATGGTACGTATTCCTCAGTTTCCAAATCAAATTCAGTAGCGTATGCATCAGATCTGCCAACTCGCTTAACTGCACCGGTGTTGGCCTCTATATAAATGACATCACCAATACTAACCTTTTCTCTTTGAATACTTTCATATATCGTTGGGTCTAATCTTAGTGTCTTGGTACCCTTGGCAGACTTGAGCCCGACAATTACATGTGAGATAGTTTTACCATATCCGCCCAACGGATTCTCTGCGTCTTCAGGGGTTAGTTCTGTCACTTCACCCTCATAAACTTCCTTAGTTTCTTTGATTCTTAACCCAATTGCTCTTCTAAAATTTTCCATTAGGGTTTCTGTTTTTTTGACCTCCACGGAATATAATTCGCTACCAACAAGAGGACAGAATGGAACTTTTGGGCCTAACTCTTGTGAAATGGCGAGAGCCAATGCTGTCTTACCTGTAGAAGGACCACCAGCTAATAGGATAGCTCTACCTGACATTTTTTTAGCCTTGATTAAATCTACAATTACACCGCACGCTTCACGAGCTTCTATTTGTCCAACAAACCCTCCTTCAACCCTCTTGGCCACACCACTTTCATCCAGACCTAAACCTTTAATATGTGTATGTGCCGCAGTTCTCGTAACTGCACCAGAATTACTGCTGTTTACGCCAGGATTTTCTTTGACTTCACTGATAGCGACCATATTTACTCAATTATTTTAACGTTCAAAATATTCAGGCCCAGAACTTAACAGCCTTCAATACGTACTCTTAAATGAATCCATCTCTTCTTCATCACCACGATGTATCTTTTGTTTTGCCATATTCTTCCTTGAACAAAATTGAAAAATTTTAAAAAACCTCTCCATTACCCGCAGAGCACGTGAGCAAAAAATCAATTACGTTTCCTAAAAGGGGAAAACAGCAACTTTAGTGACATGTTAGAATATTTAGCAAGCAAGGTTGTGGAAAAGCTTAGGAATTACATACTTTAGAGCAACAACTGTATTTTAAAACTGTAAATAATACTAAGCAGAACCACAAAATGAAGCAAAAATTTGTACTACCGATCACCCCACCAAGTACGGCGGAAAAGAAGCCTCAAACAGAAAACCGTTGCAATGAGAATTTGAAGCCTAGAAGATTGCTACCGCAATTGAAAAAAAGTGTCCGTAACAGGAAACCTAGACTGTCATATAGGCCTGAGTTAAACTCTGTGTTTGATCTGGATGCGTACGTGGATTCGACACACTTGTCCAAATCCCAACGCCATCATATGGACCGCGACGCCGGTTTTATTAGCTATGCTCTGAATTATAGCAAAAGAATGGTTGTAGTCAGCGGGGCAGGTATATCTGTTGCCGCTGGTATACCGGATTTTAGATCCAGTGAAGGGATTTTCTCTACTGTGAACGGCGGCTCTGGGAAAGATTTGTTTGACTACAATCGTGTGTATGGCGACGAATCAATGAGTTTGAAATTTAATCAGTTAATGGTGTCATTGTTCAGATTATCCAAGAATTGCCAACCTACAAAATTTCATGAAATGCTCAATGAGTTTGCTAGGGATGGCAGGCTATTGAGACTGTACACGCAGAATATTGACGGTTTAGATACACAATTACCTCATTTATCAACTAATGTGCCTCTGGCGAAGCCAATACCCAGTACAGTACAATTACACGGAAGCATAAAACACATGGAATGCAATAAATGTCTGAATATCAAACCTTTTGACCCTGAACTGTTCAAATGCGACGACAAATTTGATTCTCGGACTGAAATCATACCGTCATGTCCACAATGTGAAGAATATGAAACAGTTAGAAAAATTGCAGGCTTAAGATCTACTGGTGTGGGCAAGTTGCGTCCAAGAGTAATTTTATACAATGAGGTCCACCCTGAAGGTGATTTTATCGGTGAAATTGCCAATAATGACTTAAAGAAAAGAATTGATTGTTTGATTATTGTTGGAACGAGTTTGAAGATTCCCGGAGTGAAAAATATTTGCAGGCAGTTTGCGGCCAAAGTCCATGCAAACAGGGGTATTGTGTTATATTTAAACACCAGTATGCCGCCTAAGAATGTGCTAGACTCTTTGAAATTTGTAGACCTAGTTGTACTGGGAGATTGTCAGCATGTTACCTCATTATTATAGAAAGTATTTGTCCTACCAAAAAAGGTTGGAGATAAAATTAATGCATTTTTCATTAGATATATATATATATTCATATATATTGTTTAAGTTACCATTTTGTATGTTTTTCTTTGACCTTACTATGCAACCAATGCAGGTGGTGGAGGTATATCAGGGACAAGGCCTAGTTCAAACTTGTTTGCTCTGAATATTTTCAGTGTTTCCTCTGCAAGATCGGCCAATTCTAGAATACCGTCCTTTTCAGAAGATAACCCTTGAACAAATCTAATTTTTCCGGTGGCCGTATTAGCGTTGACATTAGTAGCATTCATCTGTTGTTGTCCAAATCCAAAAGAGGTTGCGTTACCATTGCTCTTCAAACTTATGTTAGGATCTGTGTTTGGCATTGTTTGCCCAAATGAAGGGTTCGATTGCGAGACTTTGTTGGCATCGTTTTGTGGTGTAATTCCGAATGAAAACCCTTTATTACCAAAAGAAGATTGAAAGTTGCCATTGGTATTTTTATTGAGGTTAGAAGCAGAACCAAAGGTGCCCCCAGAACCTCCGCTAAAAGGAGATTGATTATTCGTCGTTCCGAATGCGCTACTGCCCACGTTATTGTTGTTGTTAGCTTTGGAGGTTGTAGTACCAAACGGCGAAGAACCAGCGCCTGCTCCGCTCTGTAGATTACTAAAAGGTGATTTGTTATTACTATTAGTTCCAAATGTGCCAAATGGGGATACTCCTGTTCCACTGCTTGTACTTGTATTTTGAATAGTACCAAATGGCGACTGGGTATTAGTAGCTGCGCCGAAAGTCGGTTTGCCAAACGCTGACGATGTAGATGATGCATTTTGTGATGCGTTTTGTTGCAGTGAACCAAAAGGAGAAGTTGTGGTCAAGGGCGTGTTTGACGCAGCACCAAATGCGGAGTTATTACTATTACTAACCGAACTAGAAGGGTTAGCAGTTTTGTTCGCTCCAAAAGCTGGTTGACCAAATGCAGAGCCCATTGAGCCAGGACTTTTACCAAAAGGATTACTTGTCGCCGCCATAGCACCAAAACCTGTTGATCCAAATGACGGTGCTCCAAATGCTGACGTAGTAGAAGGCGGATTAACATTGATGGGGGCGCTAGAACCAAATGCTGGTGCTCCAAATGCTGACGGTTTAGCCGCATTACTGGTGTTCCCAAAAGCGCTAATTGACGTATTGCCAGTATTGCCTGTATTGGTACCAAACTGGGGCATTCCAAATGCTGAAGTGGTGGTTCCTCCTGTCATTGTGTTTGCTGTTCCAAAACTAGGTCTTCCAAATGCACTTCCTCCCATGTTATTGGTACTAGCAGCATTATTTGTGAAAGGGTTGATACCACTTGTATTAGAAAGATTAGGCTTAGCACCCGACGTGAATGGGTTACCGAAAGCTGACATTACAGTTGAGTCGTTGCTCGGGTCGAAATTTAATGATAGCTTGATGAGCTTTTGCGTTAAAGTACAACAGTTCAGTGTTATAGTACTTTAAACATTGTGCGCTCATCTATTGATTCACTATTTTTTTTCAAATACCTTGCACCCTCAGTCGGCGTGTTTCTTGATATGCAGAATTAATATATTTCTAGATGTCAGTATATTAAGGTTAGCCCTTTGAAACGTATTATGATGTCGTTACCTTCAGCGTCGTGGTTTAGGTTTCATGTCTTGTCCTTTCGCGAATACTTTTATTTCGAAGCTAATTTACTATATAAAGAAGGTTGAAGTCGCATGATAAGCTAAACAGCGTAAATAGAATTGCCGGAGCAAAATTCGTATAAGACATAATTTCCCTCCAGGCCGTAGCCAGATTAATGCTCAGTACACTGTAAAGAATTTTTTGTTTATTTTTAAGATAAGACAAGATGTCATTGATATTATTGCTAGATCACTAACAAATGGTATTTATTGATTTTTCTTTCGCAGAGCGCCACTTTAACTAGGATTTAATCATAAAAAAAAAAGTGATTGACACTGTTATTCAGTTCTGGACTATCGTATAGACTATTTTCATTGTTAATAGGCTCAGCTGTGCATAAAATATGTGAAAATCTTTCAACGATTACCAAGCCCACGATTGTCTCGTTGGCAATATTCAGAATGAAGTTTTCGTAATATGGCTATGTCCGTGATCAATCGCCTAAGACACCCTGACTTTTCAAGTAAATTCTCAAAAGCTTTCTTCCATCCGTTTAAATAAGAATTACAATGTTAGAATTACTTTTCCTTTGAGAGGAGGAAGAGCGAAAGTAAGAATGGAGGTACCGGTCGTAAATAAGCATTGACGAATAAATATACCAGTAGGATCTTCGTATAGTTATCATTTTAAGAGAATAGGAGAAGAAAAAAAATTTTTGTTTAATATTTATATACTAGGTATTTACACGTGAAAGTATTGAATCAAGATGGGGTCTAAAATACAGGCGTCTTAATAGAGGAATTGTTATTTAAAATACAACCCACATCTCTTGGTCCTCCTTTTTTATCTTTTCTAATATATGTTGCTGTTTCTACTGGAGTAATTATTTTTATCATTACTACGGGAGAATGAGCGTCTATTGTTGTTGCTGCGTCTAAACGGTTCGTCATCGTAATCTCTATTTTGGCTCCTATTATTATAGTTTTTGTTGCCTCTGAAAGAAATTTCTGAATCATCATCATAATCGTAGGACTTGTCATTTCCATCTCTACTACTATAGTCTCTAATTTCAAACATTGCCTTACCAATTGGACTACGGCTCAAACCTAATTTATCTAAAAACCTTCTGGATACTGGAATCTTTAATTGAGGATCATTTAACAGTACACCATAAGTGGAAGCAATTTCAGGAAGTATGCGCCTTTCAGAAAACCTGTATTCCTTGATACAGGATCTGTAGGATGAGATTAAACTTATTACAATATCTGATATGTCTTCCGGTTCTTCGGTCACTGCCTCTAGGACCTCAGATTTTATTTCTTCACTGGGCTCATATTTTTCTTGTTTGGCAATGACTATATTTTTTGCATCTTCCAACTCTCTAACAAATGGCAATTCATCTTTACAAATGAATAGCACAGAAGATCCTTCTTTCCCACTTCTGGCTGTTCTACCAATTCTATGAATATAATTAGCCAACTCAGATGGAACACCAATTTGCAAAACTTCGTGGACGTTTGGGAAATCCATACCACGGGCTCCCACATCCGTACAAACCAAAATACCGGATTCATCTTTTTTGAATCTTTTAACTAAACTTGTTCTTTTATTTTGAGTAATTTTACCATGAAATTCCAAAATTGGTAAATCTTTCTTAAATTCATTCTTTAAAATACTGCACAAAAAGGATGTGAATTTAACAGTTGGTGCAAAAATAATGGCTTTGTAATTAGAATCTCTTTCCTTTATTTGTTTCTTTATATGCTCCACAGCAGCAAATATACTATTGGCAAACTTTTCTGAAATGACGACAGACTGATCAATTCTTTCATGTGCTTCAGGTTCATTCTTATCTACTGTGTCTAAAAAGAGACATTCTTTTTTATTCATGATATTGTTTGCCAACTTTTGTACTTTGTCGTCCAGAGTAGCAGAGAACAACAAAGTCTTGATATTATCGGCTGATTTGGAGTTCTTTTCATTTAAAATACCAGAAATAGTTTCTAAATCATCCCTGAATCCAATTTCTAGCAATCTGTCAGCTTCATCTAGCACTTTGTAATCTACGAACCTAAAAAATTTGTTGGAGTATTTTTCCAAAACATCAATCAATCTCCCTGGAGTGGCAATTACAATGTTTGGTCTCAACTTATTCATTTTATTCATAGCTGCCCTGAAGTCAGTACCACCAACTAAAGAGACACAAGCGTACTTTTTCAAGCCATAATTCATATCGTGGATTTTTTTCACCTCTGCTTCGATTTGCAAGGCCAAATCTCTTGTTGGTGCGACAATAACAGCTTTTACCATATATTGAGAATCGAACTTCGTATTTATCAAATGCTGGAAAATTGGAATCAAGAAGGCAAATGTCTTACCTGTACCGGTTTTAGCTCTTGCGATAACATCATGGTCTTCACTGGATAATATTGGTTTGATAGTCTTTTGCTGTACAGGAGTTAAACCGGGAAATTCCATCCTGGTAATGGCTTTATGTATTTCTTTATCAAGGACTCCTTCCTCCAGTAAAGAGTCCAGCGTTACTTCTTTACTATTATCTTCTTTTGGGACGTGAATTAGTTTGGAAAAAGTGGTCTTATCAAAGTGCACTTCATCATCGTCTTCTCTAGACCTTGTCCTTGGGCGAGAATTGAAACGGGAGTTTCTATACCTGTTACTGTTGTTGTTTCTCTGATACCTACCAAAATTTCTTTGATCTCTGTTTCCATCATTGTATAATCTTCTTGAAACAGCCCAAGTAATATGGTTGCAATTCGAGAGAGCTGCTAATAAATTTCTGCTTGCAAGAACAGGTGTGCGACCTTTTATCAATATAGAGGTCAACATTTATCAGCCTAACGTGCAACTCTGGTATTTTCTTGCCACTCTGAGACACCATAGTGGCCATCAATACTTCCCTTCTTTTTATAGGAAAATTTTATTCTTTCTATAATATCACTACAGACGGAGAATGAAACAGATGATGATTGAAGCATCCATAAGTAAAGACACTTTGAGGTTGCTAATTTGCTTTTTCGAAATAAAACAGTGCCATATATCACTCCAGCCTACTTGTTATTATCAGAATTGGGTACGGTATTCATCTATATATTACCAGTTGTAAATCACGATATATCACGATACACGACTCTCCGGCGCCAGCGTTTTTCGTCAGTTTTTCTCAAGGCGGTATAAAAAATCGATGATATTCGATTGAGGCACTTGTTAACAAGCATACATTGTTGGAGGCAGAACAAAACAAGCATAACTCTTTTGTACTGTATTGTACTCTACCGCTCTGTATCACGTCGGCACACCAACGGTTTCTTTTGGCGGGTCTATTATATATATTATATATACTTTTATCAAGACATCGTGTGAGTAAGTGAGGTTAAAGCTCAAAAACCTACAAGCAAAGGCACAAGGAAATCGAAAGGACCAAGAAAGGAAAAGAAAAGAAACGATACGATAAGTAAAGACACTGTGGAAGAATTGAACAATGTCAGCACCTGTTCCTCAATTAGTAAATATTTCTCATGCCTTGCAAGCTTCCACTATCCAGCAAATTCGTTTGGATATGGTAGATTTTAATAAAGATTGCAAATTATCTTCCATTCAACTGGCAAGAATTGACAAGTATATCGATTCTTTGCAAGCGGCTTTGAATCAGTTTACCAAAGATAACTTGCACATAGAACGGAAGGAAAAGAACGTGACTGAAGCAGATATACAGCTGTATTCTGGCTTAAAATCAATGTATCTAGATTATTTGAACCAGCTAATTAAACTAAAGCATGAGAAACAACACCACTCTACACCGCCCATCGCTAATGATGTCTCCCTGGACTTCTTCGTTAACCAATTGCCTAAGTTTTCTCCCGAGGAAAGGAAAAATTACATTGACAATTTAATCCTGAATAAAAATAGCCATAATCGATTATCTAAAATGGATGGTCTGGTAGATGCAGTCATCAATTTATGCGTCTTGGATACTTCCGTTGCTGAAAATGTACGATCCTATATGAAATTATTAGATACATTGGGTTTCCAAAAGGGTTCGAATAGTACTGGTACAAAGGCCAACCTCAAAAAGAAATTGGCTAGTTCGAAAGCAAAGATAAAGGATTCAGAAAAAGAAAAGGAGAAGGAGAAGGATAAATCAAAAGTCAAGATGAAAACTAAATTAAAACCTTCTCCTTTGCTCAATAACGATGACAAAAATTCTTCTCCATCGCCTACTGCATCTACCTCTTCAATGAAGAAATTGAAGTCGGGTTTATTCAATAAAAATGAAGTTAAGTCTACAGAATCTCTACCTACTTCTTCCAAGAAAAAACTATCATTTTCTAAATATCTGAACAAGGATGACGCAGATATGACCAAGCTTGGGACTAAACGGTCAATAGATGTGGATTTCAAAGTCAACCCCGAAGCATCCACGGTGGCTTCTAATATCATATCTTCGTCAACGTCAGGATCGTCAACCACAACGGTAGCGACTCCTGCTTCTTCAGAAGAGCCCTTAAAAAAAAAAACCAAAATATCCGTGCAAGACTCTAATGTACAATCGATTTTGAGAAATGGTAAACCGAAAAAAGCACGCATAAGTAGCATCAAATTTTTGGATGATTCCCAACTAATAAAAGTTTACGGTGACGATCTACCGAACCAAGGGCTACAAGTTTCTCCTACTCAACTGAAAAAAATTCTGAAACCATTCAAGGAGGGGGAACCGAAGGAAATTATATTGTTCGAGGATATGTCAATCAAATTAAAACCTCTTGATTTGATGTTTCTGAAGAACACAAACAGTGATGACTATATGGATATATCCGAGACTAAAGGTGGCCCAATACATTGTGAAACAAGGACCCCGTTGATCTATAGAAAAAATTTCAATCATTTCAACCCGGACTTGAATAAAAGGCCGCCAAGAGAACCCATAGAATTCGACTTAAATGGAAATACGAACTCAACCCCGACTATAGCAAAGGCTTTCGGTAAAAATAGTTTATTACTAAGGAAGGACAGAGGTGGTTTGCCATACAAGCATGTCCCCATAGTAAAAAGAAATAAATATCCTCCAAGACCAGTACACTAAGCTATGACATGCTGATACATAAACATGTAGTATATATACTCATTTTATATAATGTAATTATAAGATATCAACCTTATACCGCTGAAGACTTTTTATTTTGAAGTTTTTTCATCAGTAATCTGGACATGACGATGCTACTGGCACTTACGGCCCCAAAAGGTGGGAAATACTCCAAAACAGTTCTTAATTTACTAGGTTGGATTTTTTTTACAACACTTTCAATCTGTTCGTATAAGTCAACCAATGTGCCGTTATTTTGTAGGATATAGTCAGATCTTGCCATCCTTTCTTCAGTGCTCATTTGACTATTTAGCCTGTTTTTTGCATCTTCTTCACTAAGTTCAGGATTTCTTGTCATTAATCTTTCTAGTTGCAATTCTTGCGTACAAATTACGCTTACAGTCACTCCGCATATTGAATCCAGATTTCCTTCAAATAAGAGTGGCACATCCAATACACACATTCTATATCCCTTCAAGTAATAGTAGCCAATTTCTTTGAACATTGCATACCTGATTGCAGGATGTGTTATCCCATTCAAGGCTTGCAAATCTTCTTTATGACTAAAAACCCATTTCCCTAGGGCTTCACGATTTAAATGCCCATCCTCCAATAATAAATTCGGTATTTTGTCCTTGAAGTATAACACAATTTGATCATAAGCATTCTGTCCTGGTTCGACCACTTGTCTAGCAATCTTGTCCGCATCAACAATGGGTAGTTTGTATTTGTCTCTGAGTCTTCTCGACACTGTGCTCTTACCACAAGCGATCCCACCTGTCAATCCCACTACCAGCATATTTTAATTGTGGCTATCTGACAACTTTCACTGAGCTTTTAATTTGGACCGTTATTATTGTGCCATGTATTCTCCCCATCCCCATTCTAGGTAAAACAAGGGTAAGAACAAAAATTTAAAAAAAAAAAAATAGAAAAAACCTTTGCATATATTTGGGTCTGCCTAATTCATCTAAAGCATATTTCAATTACAACCACGCAAAGGATTAAAAAAATCCAGAATACGATAATGTCAAGCTCAATACCTAGAGTTTACTCTCTAGGGAACTCAGCCATGACGTACTTACTAGCATTGAGAATTGCACAACTCCCGAGTCAACCAAAGGTTCCATCAGTTGTTCTTCTTTTAAACGACCAGAAGAAACTGAATAGATTCCTCAATAATGACTCTAAAATTATTGTTAAATCGAGTAACAACAATAAAGAAACTTATCATAGACAGTTTATGGCATCTTGTGTCCCGCCCATTCTAAGCAATGGTGAAATTGCACCAATTGAAAATTTAATTGTCTCAGATCCCTCTTCGAAATTTATCACTGCCCAACTTTCTAAATACAATAAATCTTTGAGACCCGAAACCAACATTCTGTTTTTGAATCCAAGCTTAAATCTATTGGAACATTTGCATAGATATCGATGGCGCTTTGATGAGGCAAGACCAAACTTGTTCATGGGCTTTACAACACCAGTTGACGTTGGGACCATACATCAAGAATTTCAACTGTCTCTCAAAGTGAAAGGAAGGATACAACTTCATATTGCAAAGATTGATGGTTTTCCTCGAATGAGTAGTACTGGTAAAAGTGCGAGTCTTTCTCTAAGAGGTGACAGGCAGAAAAATGAAAAAGAAAATAATGCGTTTTATAAGTTGTTTAGAGAAATTTCCAGGCTACGATCTGGAATAGGTTCCGATCTAGTTAGTTTTGATCTGCATGTTCATGGTTTCCAGGATTTGTTCTTCACTGAACTGGAGAAATTGATATTGGAGAGTTGTACCGAGCCATTATTGGCAGTATATGATTGCGTATATAAAAAGGAACTTTTGAAAATCCCCGGAGCACAAGATATAATAAAAAAGTTGATTAGTGAGCAGCTGTCAATTATCGATCGATCCTACCCGTCACTAAACACCAACCCAAACTATTCTGTAATCTTTGACAAGGAGAGAATATTTAGCTTGGTGATGAGAGATCTAGAAGTTAATGGGCACAAGCGCGCTAAGTTGGCCCAATCTTTAAATCAATTGAATCAAACGAACATTAATGAACTTAACGGATTTTTTGTTTCTCTTGGTAAGTACAAAAAATGTAACTGCAAGTGGAATGATATACTTCTGACTTTAATAAAAGGGAAACAGTTTATTACTAAGCAAAAAGCACTAGATTATCATTACCTGTGAAGAAATTTCATGTATATACAATAGATATTCCTAAATTTTCATATATGAATGGCTGCTGCGCACATGTACTTGCGAAGAGAAGCATGGGCACTGGCACTTCCGAATTTAAAGTTATTTCTTGGACTTTACAAATACCTATGATTGCAGGTCTTGTAAGTGTTGTGTAAGTATTTTTATATACCCTTTGTATATGGTAATTAAGTTTTGTAAGCAGAGGTTATTCCCAAGATTAGATACTTTTTCTGTCAACTCGCTAAGCGTCTTTGTATATTTTGCAGTTAAGGAGACCAATAATTCTTTTAAAACTGAAGAGATTTTTGGCTTGAAGTAATCTTCTGATATGTAACCTTCAATGAATTTTCGAACCCTCCTTTCATCCCTCGTCACATAATAGTTCAATGCTACGAATATCCTATAACTGATATCAGTCTCATTGATAGTGTAATCTCCCCAATAATCATGTTCCAATAGAAACGTTTTTACCTCCTTTTTGTCGTCGTCTATTAGTTCAATAATTTCGTCAGATATGTCTAAGTAGTTCCATTTGTTTCCGTCTACCACAAATCCATACTCGTTCAGTAAAAAATCATTTGAGTGTGCACCATAATTCAAAAAGAGCTCCTCGTTAATGTTGTCATAGAGGTGATCGCCGCATCTAATGGTAAATTGTCCAATTCCAATGATGTTTTCTCCTTCTGACCTCAACTGAGGACTTAACTGAGGATAGCAGTGCAAATCCGACTCACAAATGTGGTTCATGAAATCGACATACGGCACTAAAGTGAAATTGCTTGGGGAGTCCTCTATTTTCAACGGAATCTTCGCATAAAGACATCTTGAGTTTATAATAAAATAAACATGTACAAAAAGGGAGAATAACTCATCACTAGTAAATTTATCAGAATTTTTCGTACAGCTTAAGGAGCCGTAAATTTCATTCCATTTCAAAACCACCTCTGAAATGGTTTCCCAATCTTCTCTGACAAGGCCACTAATTCTTGCCATATGCTTTCGTGAGGCAGCAGGGAGATATTCAATCAGTGAATGGTACCGTGAATTGGGATCACAGTTCCAAATGGCTGGGATTGATCGCAGCTCCTCCATTGAGGGCCATACATCAAAGAATGGTTTCCAATCTGAGTAGATTTCATTGTGAGTCCATTTTGGCAATAGAAAATTTTCAACCAATATATAAAATGATACCAATTGAAATGATGATAAACTTAACAAAAACTCTTTCGATAATTCGGAATATAATCCATATCTAGGATCGGCCCAGGCTTTATTTTCCGCTTCAATAATATTGTCCTCATAATTGATTGGCTTTCTATCGATTGTGATACCAGGAATATTCAGCTCTTTATTAAACTTTGAAATATGATAGAGGATAGTGTGAAAATTTAGTTGCTTCGAGCTCGGTACTGATACAATGATATCGTTTTTTCTTATCGAACCGTGACTGAGGACGATCCCTCTGCCAGTTTCTGGCGATTCACAGATGCTGATGTTTGGTGCTATATAAAACTTATCTGATTTTTTCAGCCATGTTAGCAAGACATCAACCTTTCCTTCCATTCGCAATTTACTATGTAACTTTTTTGTAGATATTTATTCAAAATCTGTATCTTCGACAATCTTGAGACTATAGGTGATGAGTAGACGCATCCAGTTTTAGCTTGAGTTCCCGAATTTTTTTTAATTTTACTTAATCAAGAAATCTTGAAAAAATGAAAAAAAAGAGTGTGGATCAGAATTGCAAAACAATATTCAAAGTATATGGAATATGTGCTTATTTATAATATATGGTTTTTCTCATTTCTACAGGACAAGCCCTGTTTTTGCTTTGTAGATTATGCTTGTAGTATTTTTCTTCTTTCGAGTTATTGTGGCAATTGCTTAACGGCCGTCGCAACTAAACCGAATGAAATGGCAACTACTCCAAAGAGCATTCCCTTACTAACTCTTGTTCTCTTGCCTTCGACGACTCCTAGTTCTTCAGTGCTTATTAATGTATCTTCGGTATCCTTTTTTTCTTCTCTTGAATCATTTTGTTTTACTTTAGCGTTATTGTCATTGTTAATACCACCATTAAAATTGCTTTGTGTTAAAACTAAATTTTTTCCCCTCTCTTCTTCTATTTGAAGGTTCAGCTCTCTTAATTCACTTTCGAGCTCCTGTAGCTTTTCATGGTTTTGTTTTTCCTTCAAACTACATGCAGATTTTACTTTATTATTTTGTTGTTTGATTTCTTTTAATTGAGCTTCCGATTCTTTGAGTAGCGCATCATTATTTTCTGATAGAGTTTTTTGTAAAGCCGTGCTCAGTTTCAGTAAATGCTTTTCATTCATATCAATCATGTGCTTATTGATGAAATCAAGGTTTATCGTATAGTTTTGCATAAAGTTTTGCATGGAATGTAATTTTTCCAGCTCTTGTTTTTCTAAGGACAGCTCAGTAGTCAAAGTTTTTATCATATTTATCAAATTTATGCTTGTACCTGCTGAATTGTTGATAAAAATTCCACTGAGAACCTCAGTTTCTGGACCTAAAATATCATCATCTAATTCTGAGTTATTAATATCTCCAAACATAGCTGCCTCAAAGGCTGCCCTTTGAGCCGTTGTTGCAGATGTTACACCAGCTTCGGTATAATTTTCCTTTAAATGAGATCGTATTGGAATGTGTTGATTATGATGACCTCTGTCTATCTTTATTCCGTTTATATTAGTGGAGTTCCCATTATTCTTATTAGTATGATCTTGTTTTTTCATCACCAAATTTGTGGGATCAGATACAGTGTTCATTAAGGGAATTACTGAAATCTCTTCCACATACGCACTGATTTTTCTATGTTCAAACTTTGAGTCAATATCAGTTCCCAAATCCACAGTATCACCAACTTTTAATTCTACATCATTTTGGCGTATTTTAACCCCATTAACAAATGTCCCATTGCTGGACTTTAGATCGCGAATATATATCTTTCCTGATGTAGGATCACAACTGAGACAAGCGTGATTTCTGGAAAGAACTCTTGAGTCAAAATTTCCGTTATCTGGTCTAACTTGTTGCGAAAATAAATCTCTTTTCGATCCTGAATTATTCTTGTTTACGCTATTGGTAACTGGTCGACCTAATTTAAGTCCGTCAGGTTTAAATGGTACAACAAGAAACTTGGTCTCAAAAGTTGCATTTAAGGATTTGAGTATAATAATATGTGTATGCTTCTTACGGGGTGATCCAGTTCTAAATAATGTCTCAGTTGAACCATTTTGGAATTTCGATAATTCGTCCAGTGCCGGTGGAGATATGGCTTCTACAGGAATTGTTACTTGTCCAGCCGGTGTTGGGTCTATTGAATTGTCATTTTGATCCTGACTTTGATTTTCAAATGGAGAACGGATTTTGTTGGCTAATATTGGGGATAATTGTTGCTGTTGTGAAACTTGATGGACGGAAGGTGGAGATGAAGCGGTAGGCAACAAATCTAAGCCTGGTGGTATGGTATACTGATCTATATCGACATTTGAACGGGATCCACTGCTTCTCGAGTTTGATCTAGCTCTTCCCATGGGCCTCTTAGGCGGTGACGTTTCTGGCGTCTTTGTCATTCCCTGCGAATTCGATTGATCCCTAACATAGGGAGAATGTTGCAGTTGCGGAGGGGGCCGTCTTCTTTTTTCCAGTTCTACCATGCCAAGAATTTACAGTTGTCTTCCTTCCTTCTAATTTCCAGTTGGTGAGACTGGTGACTATCCGTGGGGTCCGGATTGCGATTTACTTTCATTATGTATTTATTATTGGCGATTATAAAGTTTGTTTTCACAGGGCGTAGTAGTTAGCAACAATGAAAATGAATAATAAACAGATCACAGACGCATATATCTGTGTACGAATTGAAGGATAGGCAAAATAACCATGACAGATGCTTTGGAACAGAGCGTCCTTGCGTTGGAGGGAACAGTTTCAGTATTGAAGGATTCTGTGGAGTCTTTAAAATGTGCAAATGAGCCAAGCACGAACCTTTCATCGACAATGTTGCAAACCAAAAGGGTTTTCCGTTTAGTTCCCGAATATGATGTTGAAAGATCAAAATTAGATTTGATTGAAGAGGTAGAACCGCTGGTTAGGACTCTGGGCGATAAGTTACGTAAATCTATGGGTAGAATGCAAAGGGAACTCGATACTTTGCAGCAAACTTATGAATTAAACGATTTAAGGCTAAAGAAGAACATTAGTATGGATGACGATGATGCTCTGAATAGTCCAGACATGGGTCAAGAATACGAAGGCAGAGACGCGGACGACGTGGTTATGATGGCATCTTCTACTAATGAGGAATTGGAAGAATTGAAGAAACTAAAGGAAAAGAAGAAGCAACTGGAGAATAAGTTGGAAATACTCAAACAGAAATAGTTAGAAGTTTATTTTTTAAAGCATCCATTTATCTCTTTATCCAGTTTGTATTATAAATTATTGTTAATGTTATCGCTAGTAGATTACTTATATGTACTTAACTGTTTGCTAGCTACCAAATTTGCTTGATGGTTCGCCATCGAAGCTTTGAGACTGTTCAATTTGGCGCTTATACTGATCAAAGTTGGATCACTTGTAGATACTATTAACTTTTCACATTCCATGACTACCCTATTATCGAAAGTAACGCCCCTTCTTAATAATTCCTGAGCTTCTGGAAGTGTTATAGCTTCACTTTGAAAAGAAGAAATTATGTGGTTAAGTAATGTGGAATCCTGGACTTGTACACCGTTTTCTGAGAGGATCTTAGATAAAGTTTTGTTTCTTTCATTTGTCACTTGATTTCTTATTTGGTCGCAAAATGACCTGCCAGTTTTACTATCAATCTCGCACCAAGGTTTTTTAGTCACCTTAATTAGATTTCGTAGTTCTATGCAAAGCTCATTCCTACAAAGCGTAAGTTCCAGTCCTAGGATGTGAGCTGTGGATTCGCAGACTGAGTAACAATCCTGGAACATTTCCTTCATAGCAAAGTTGTTATCTTCTGGGAATACCAGGTCTCTAGGAGGATTTTGTAAAAGTATTAGAGAATGGTTCAAAAGTTCCATGGCCACGCCAAATTTGGATACGAATTCGCTGACATCTGTAGCTACTTGAAGTTGATTCAGTATTTCCAAAATATTTTTCAAGTGCGTCATTATCTTACTGAATTGAATAAGTAAGAAATTCAGTCCCGTATTCATTCGGAACATCACTTGTTTACCCCTTTGAAATTGTGGGAATCTGACAACAATGTGAAAGTCAACAATGTATTGGCCTTGTCTTGTGATAACACCCTTTACCGTCGGAGAGTCGTTTTGTTTGTTACTTTCGTTGGGAATACCATTAGATACAGGCATTTTGAATATTTGGTCACTCTCTAGCATCTCTAGGCATTTAGAAAAGTTGTCAATAATGTTGGGTAATTGCGGTTTGACGATTTCTTCGATGAGCCAGGAGCATTCTTTTACGGCATCCTTAAAGTTGTCGTATTTATCTTCTGCACCAAATCTATCATTTGGAAACAAATCAACACTCATATTGCTTTTCGAGCACTTCCACTGTGTGCTTGATCAGATACTATAATTTTGTAATTCACTCAACCCCGAATTGCTCCATTCAGTATATATACTTCATATAACTTTTGAGAGAAAAATAGTTGCGGTTTGTGGAAAAGAAGGGGAGGAAAGCAATTAGCTACAAAAAAGGACAAGTAAAAGAGTATGTTGAGGTTATCTTTACTGAGATCAACAGCTACTTTGCCAGTGAAATGCCAACGTCGTGGGCTAATATTACCTGCGGCGGCAATGTACACCTTAGGCTCATTAATATTTGGTAAGGAAGCAAGGTTGGCGGATGCCATGGAACGTGGTGAGTTACATAACAAGAACGTTGATTATGCGAAAGAAGCTGAAGAGCGTACCGAGTTACGTATTAGGGCCCTGGCTAATACTCGGTCAATGGAACCTCGGTACAACGGCCATGTTCCCCTTCATCGGTACGAGAAATTGCTGCTGTTTGCAATTTCCGGTTGGAATTCATTTTTCCATCCTGAAGATGGTTATAATATTGTACAATTGGGTGAGGCAACTGCATTGCCGGTCTTCTTGGAGAATTTGAAGCAAACAATGTTAAGTGATTCCTCTGGGAGGCGCATTTTGAAGGAACAACCCAATATCACAACAGAGATTTTGCATATGGACAAACTAGCTAAATTGCCACATAACACGTTTGGGTATGTATATTACCAATGGTTGAAAAGAGAAAACGTTTCTCCGGACACTAGAGCACCTGTCAAATTTATCGACGATCCTATGCATGCATATATCTTTAAGAGGTATAGACAATGCCACGATTTCTATCACGCTATAACCAACATGCCTATTATCATTGAGGGGGAGATCACCATAAAGGCTCTTGAAGGTGCCAACCTGGGCGTCCCAATGGCCATTCTCGGTGGTATCCTTGCACCTTTACGTTTGAAAAAGGTGCAAAGAAAAAGATTATATAATATATATCTCCCTTGGGCTGTCAGAACAGGTTTAAGCTGCAAGCCATTGATCAACGTGTATTGGGAGGAAATGCTGGAGAAGGATGTTACTGCTTTGAGGAAAGAGCTAAAGATAACACTCCCTCCGGATCTAAGGACAATGAGGAAGGAGCGTGCAGCCCTTAGGAAGGAGATTGACGCAAAATACAACTCACAGAAACGAGCCACGACTCCAGCATGAATCAGCAGAACAACTTTTATCTCTCGCCCATGAAGTTAGATATTATTATTTAGTCAGCTATAATATACTATATAGGATGGTCGTCCAAGGCGATCTTGCGATCTCTCATCTTTAAGAAAAGTAAGGTCGTTGATATTATTGACATTAAAGGTTATGGATAGAGGCAGGTGGTGTTTCCTCGTGTCCGTATCAAGCAGAATAATGAATCTGCAAGAACTATTAGCGAAAGTACCGCTGTTGTTATCGTATCCGACCATTATTCTATCCAGTAATCTGATCGTACCTTCCCATAATGATCTCATATCACGAGCAGCCTCTACATCAGCAGCAGAGTATGCTGACGAAAAGCTAATATTTTTCAGTACAGATCATGCCATCAGACTGATTTTTCTGCCAACCTTCGTAGCTTCTTCCTTTAACCTATTTGCGCACTATTTTAACTTCATCAATTACTCTAGCCGAAGGAAGTATTATGTTTTATTTACTGCAATTTATTTCCTATCCATATTGACTGCGATTTTCCATCCAATTCAGTCAACATGCATCACTCTATTGATTATCAAGCTCCTGACTACCGCTGATGAGTCTTCGCCAAAAATTGCCCTCAATTTCAAGACCATTTTGAAAACATTTGTTCCCTTTATTACTTTAACATTAGTTATATTGCGTTGGGATCCTTCTTTTGATGCCAGCTCAGGAGATGTGAACAAAATTTCTACGTCTTTGGCCGCATATGCTCTCTTAATATTAACGCTAAGATATGCATCACCGCTGATATTATCGACGTTATCAAGTAGCATAGGTGTTGTTTCCAAAGACACCAGCGTCGCACAGCATTCGATAAGTAGAAATAAGAGATTTCCGCTAATTCTCGTGTTACCGATTTTTTCCTTTGTTCTTTTGTATCTAATGACTATAGTTAACAAGACTTACAATATCCAGTTATTAATGGTATTTGTGTTTTTTGGATGTCTGTCCATTTTCTTTTTATCGTTAAAAGATTTGTTCACAGAGGATGGAAATCAAAAGAAGGGAGGCCAGGAGGATGAATATTGTCGTGTGTTTGACATAAAGTACATGATTTCCTATTTATGGCTGACAAGGTTCACCATTTTATTGACAGGCATAATGGCTATTGTAGTACATTTTTTATCGTTTAATGAAATTACTTCTTCCATCAAAACTGATTTGTTAAGTTTACTTTTCGTCGTAGTGGCAGAATATGTTTCCAGTTTCTCTAACAAACAACCTGATTCGCACTCCCATAATCATGCACATCACCATTCCCATCTAACCGATTCATTGCCTCTCGAAAATGAAAGTATGTTCAAACAAATGGCATTGAATAAGGACACCAGGTCCATTTTTTCGTTTTTATTGTTGAATACCGCTTTCATGTTTGTACAACTTTTATATTCCTTTCGTTCCAAATCATTGGGCTTATTATCTGATTCGTTGCATATGGCCTTAGATTGCACATCTTTGCTCTTAGGTCTAATTGCTGGTGTATTGACCAAGAAACCAGCAAGTGATAAATTCCCTTTCGGTCTAAATTATCTTGGTACCGTGGCAGGTTTCACCAATGGTGTTCTGTTACTCGGCATAGTGTGCGGTATCTTCGTGGAGGCAATTGAGAGAATTTTCAACCCCATTCATCTTCATGCAACAAATGAGTTGTTGGTTGTTGCTACGTTAGGCTTATTAGTGAACCTTGTAGGTTTGTTTGCCTTCGACCATGGTGCACATGATCATGGTGGTACTGATAATGAAAACATGAAGGGGATTTTTTTACATATATTGGCAGATACATTAGGTTCTGTTGGCGTTGTTATTTCGACGTTATTAATCAAGTTAACACACTGGCCAATTTTTGATCCGATCGCCTCTTTATTAATTGGTTCCTTGATTTTACTTAGCGCTCTGCCCCTGCTAAAATCTACTTCCGCAAATATTTTACTAAGACTGGATGACAAGAAGCATAATCTAGTAAAGAGTGCGCTAAACCAGATTTCAACGACGCCAGGAATCACAGGTTATACAACTCCTAGATTTTGGCCGACAGAGTCAGGCAGTTCCGGGCATTCACATGCACACACGCATTCTCATGCAGAGGATCATAGCCATGAGCATCATCATGATCAGAAAAACGGTTCACAAGAACACCCGAGCTTGGTGGGCTATATTCATGTACAGTATGTAGACGGCGAGAATTCGACAATTATCAAGAAAAGAGTTGAAAAAATATTCGAAAATGTGTCGATTAAAGCGTGGGTACAAGTTGAGCCTCAAAATTCCACTTGTTGGTGCCGGGCTACTTCTATGAACACAATTTCAGCTAACCCGAATTCTTTACCGCTACAGCCTATAGCAAATTGACAATTCTTTGTCCTGCATACCTTTTATATTAATTTTTTAAACAAGATTTCATATACATAACGGTACCTATCGTAATTATTGGCGGCTGCTTGTGTTGATCACGTCTTACGGGAAATATCACAATGGAAGAAAAAAAATACTTCTAACGAAGGAAAAGATGTCATCCAGCATTGACCTCAAATTACCGAAGAGGTTAATAAAGCAATTAGCATCCAATCGGTATCATAATTCGGAAATTAAGGGGGAATCCTCTACATTTGGTGTTTCTTCTTTCCATATATTTTGAATGTTTTTTTCCTATGAAAAGTGTCTTCAGGAATCATATATGTAAAGAGATCATTCAATTAAATACATCATCGAACTAAGATTATAAACAAGAATTTAACAAAGTCACTTAATATATCAAAAAGAAGGCTTTTAGGAACTCAAAAATCCGCATCATTTGCAATTTAAAACGTACGTCATCAGGCGTATATATTCAAAGAAAATATCTCAGTTTCATTGCACTGGCTTACAGTTGATATTTCAATTAAATGGAACCATCGAATACCCAAAAAGAAGATCTTCCTACCGCTTTTAATGGTATAAAAAGTCAATTAAACAGCATATTAAAATCGAATCAATTATTTCAAGATTATGCGCTATTAAATGGGTTCTTGGCATTTGTTCATTCCAAATTGAATGCCGCAATCCTTACATCTATAGAATCACAATGTGGGAAATCCTTTGCGGCTGATCTTGATTCTTTTGATCAGAGCAGTATCTCTTCGATTTTAGATTTTTCTTGGGAAAGCGTTCACTATCCAATATTCAAATGGTTTCAGATGTGGAGGAATTATATTCTTTTTGAGAAGGAGAATAAAAAACAGCAGACCAAATTTATCGACTTTAGAAAGATGAATTCGAAGATGTTAAAATTCTTCAAAACGGTGCAAAACTTCTATGTCAACGTTATCAACACGGTTTATAAGAAATATGATATATCTGTACTTTTGCCGAAAAGGATTATCCAAGACTTAAAGTTAAGTGACATCGAAAATACCACTAATGTTGGAGACAGTCTTGCGGTGAAGACATTTAATAGTAGTAGCCCACTCGCACATCTCATCCCAACGCTTTTCCATCGCTGTCTCTTATTCTTAGGAACAGCGTATCGTTATAAAACTCTCCTCGAAGAAATTTCCAATAAATACAGCATATCCAATTTTAAAAAATCTCTGGACTTCTTTCGTTTAGCTTCGTTGGTGTTACCAAGTGCTGGTGAGACGTATTCGCAAGCAGGAGCGATATTCCTTCAAACAGGAAATTTGGGGATTGCAGTATTCAATTTTGTTAAAGGTATGATGACGAAGATGCCAAGCCCTGTTTCAATCAAAAATTTTGGGGCATTAATGGTGGACAATAAAAGTTCATTAAATCGTAGCTTGCATACTACTATCATGAACACTTACTTACAAGAATCTAAAGGACCCAGGACACCTGCTAAAGAGATACTAGAATTTTATTTCCTGGGCCTTTTTGGGTCTGTTTGGTCACCTACCAGTTGGAGAGATGATACAAAACCTAACCAATTAAATAACGGTATCAAGTTAAGGCATTTGGAAAATGCACTCTACGAGACGATGTCAGCAAGATACCTGAATAATATTAAGACCATCTTTCACAATTTGATCATTACAATTGGTGGGTTCCATCTATTATTAAAAAGGCGTTCCGATGTAAGTGCAAAAACCTTGAAGGATTTACGTAGCAATGAATTGGATTACCTAAATTTTGCATTCAAGTATATTGCTCACATTTTAAATGATATCGTTAAGGAATCATGGAGCGAAAATCCTGAGGTTTCAGAAATTCTAGGTATGGTAAGAATTATCAATTGTTGGATAAAAGCAAATCCCATGGTTCTTCAATATTCACAAAGTAATCTAGAGTTTGTTAATGCCTTGGCATACTTGATAAATGATATTGTGAAAAAAAAACCAAGTCCTTCTTTTAGTATAACAGAACATATTCCTAAAAGGACATACTGGTTCGAAGAAGACTTAATGGTGAAGGGTTTATCATTCGTTAACTTTCAACTATCTGATTTTGACGATTATGAAAAAATTCTTGAAATGGATCATAGTCTCGATAGATTAATTGGTAATCCGCCATTATGCGACAAGTTATCGGCATCATCTGAAATGCTGTTAAGGTTGCAGGCTGTTGTGAATATAAGTTCGCAATTATTGCAGAACAACAACTGCGGAGTAGAATGGTCAGATAATAAATCACGTTATATCTTTAATAAGAAAATTGGATTTAAGGAGACCGTTAAAAATAGTATGAAGACATCGAAGCAATCCAATGAAAAGGCCAAGTTACAAAGAAAAAACAAACCTTCGACCACTAATGGCTCAATATCCATGGCGGATTTGGAGAGACAAATGAGAAGTAGCTCTTTGGATTCTTTTTCTCCAACTATGGGTTATAGTGGTTCGTCTGTACCTATGGCCCCAGATACGTTCAATGTTAAGCCCAGCGGTACAATAACGGGGAACAAAGTAAATGTAGAACTGTTAAAAATCGAACTAAGCGGTCAAAACGCCGATGGCGCTATTACGAATATATCTCCTGGTTACAGTAACGCAGCGATCTCTTCTTCAAATTCGACAGATGAATCATCCTTCGATTTGAACAAGATCCTATCTTCAATGCAACAAAAGCACGCGGAAAAATCATTTGCCAAATCCATGCAAGGGGTGAATGAACAAATTCCAGCGAATGACGTCTGCCATCAAGCCCAGAGGCCAATGCAAGGTGGTCTGTATTCATCACAGCAACCTTCATCGATGTCTTCATTAAACTCCGCGTATCAGAATGCCTCGATGCCTCCATCTGCCTCCATGGTATCCTATCCCTATCCTTTTTTGAACCAGCAGGGGCAAGGGGTCTTTCCGCCTTATAATGCACAAAATTTACAATGGCAGAGCGAAGCTTACTCATTAAAGTCAATGAATTTTGCAAATCCAACGTGGCTAGGTGACCAGCACCAGACATCTGCGCCGTCGTCAGCATATGCGCAAGCGCAACGGCAAATGTTTCAACAACCTATGCAGCAAGATGTGGGGAAGTACATGCAATTTCCTTTTGACGCCCAAAGCAACACGGACAGCATGAGGGGAAACAGTCGGAATAATATGTTTTAATATTGTTCGTTTTTTATCATAGTTTTTCAAATCTTCATATGAATACTAGGTAGAAATTTGGCTTATCAGTACGAATGAATTACAGTTTGACTGATTTGTACACGAGAATTGACGTATAACTTCTTTTGAAAGTCTTTGAAATTACATGGTAGTACATACATATATATATATATATATAT